>Ga0182021_10000020_pt1 | contig 135516 bp, 114 predicted proteins | sample 612E3MmetaG_FD_120493 | JGI IMG/M metagenome (GOLD analysis project Ga0182021, IMG submission 120493) | Permafrost microbial communities from Stordalen Mire, Sweden - 612E3M metaG (Illumina Assembly) | ecosystem: Environmental > Terrestrial > Soil > Wetlands > Permafrost | place: Sweden... | reverse complement strand
TCGAATTACCCTGGAGCGCAAGCGTAATGGGTAATGAGCTTGAGACTTACTCATTTTCAAGTGTAATCACTTGAAAATGAGTGTAGTCGAATTACCCTGGAGCGCAAGCGTAATGGGTAATGAATTCGAGGCTTAGCCAAATTATCTTAAATCCAGGAGCCGTAGCATGAAAACAAAAATATCCACATTAAAAGTCGGTTCAAGGACAATTGGCGGCAGTAGCCTTTTTTTTGTTATTGAGGAAGGCCAGGCGAATTTGGGGGTATTGGACAAAGCGTTACAAATGATTGATGCCGCTGCGGCCGTGAGAGCTGACGCGATAGAATTTCAATTAGCCAAGGCGGGTGATTTTTACGTCAAGGATAATCCGACTTACCAGGTATATTTAAAGCGGGAATTTACCGATGCCCAGCTTAAGAAGTTGATTGATTATACGAAAAGTAAGGGCTTGGAGTTTATCGCCGTCCCTTTAAGCCATAGGATTATTACTAAGTTGGCCGGCTGGGGTTGTTCCGCGTTTAATATCAACGCTTCAGACCTGACTAATCCCGATATCATCGATACAGTAATCAGCACTAAACTTCCATTTTTTTTAAGTTTACCTTTAGCGTCAGAAAAAGAGATAGACTGGGCGGTTAATCGGATAAAGCGAAGAAAGGCGTCAAACTATCTGCTGTTAAACGGGCAGCACCCTATGGCCAGCAGCGCGGATTCAGTAGACATCCAGGATACGGCTTTGGGTTATCTGGCAGAGCTAAAAAGAAAGAGGCGCACCCCGGCCGGTTATATTGACCATACCGCTTTTACCTGGATGCCGGCGGCAGCGGTCGCCGCGGGAGCTGATTTAGTATCAAAACATCTATGCCTGGCGCGAGCGGAAAAAGGCCCGGATTGGCAAGTTTGCCTTGAGCCGGAAGAAATGAAGCTGGCGATAACCTGGGCGAGAAAAATGCATACGAGTATTTTGGTAAAGTCTAAAATATTAGCGCCGGGTGAAAATATGGACAAAACTAAGATGAGAAGAAGCATTGTGGCGGCTAAGCCATTAACGGCGGGGGCAATTATTAAGCGCGAGGATATTCTTTTTAAGCGGCCGGGCGACGGCATTTGTCCTTCAAAGTTTGAAGAAATTATAGGAAAAAATGTTATTCGCGATATTCAACCTGATGAGCAGATTAAACTAATTGATATTAAATAAGGGGAAGGAATGGCGGGCTTGCAAAATAAAGTAACATTAATTAGCGGAGTAGCAAGGGTAAGGGATGTGTTTTCTAATTAGCCAAGGGGCTGTTTTGGCCTTTCTGCTCGTAATGGAGTGATTGTATATGATGCACGCAAAGAAGCGTATCATAGCTTTGATTCAAGCACGGATGGGTTCAACGCGTTTGCCGGGAAAGGTTTTGATGGATATATGCGGGCATCCGGTACTATGGCATATTGCTAACCGCTTGAAGCAGGTTCCTGAAATTGATGAAATAGTCGTTGCGACCAGTATTGGACGTGAGAATAATGTTTTAGAAAAATTTTGTCACGATGAGAATATATCGTGTTTTCGCGGTAGTGAGAACGAGGTGATGGATAGATTTTATCAAGCAGCAAAATATTATAAAGCAGAAATAGTAGTGCGCGTAACCGCCGACTGCCCGCTTATAGACCCGGAGTCAGTACGTTTGGCGATCCGCACCTTTCTCGATACAAGCGCTCAGTTTGATTATGTCAGTCTCGCAACAGGTGCCGCCGTGTTTAAACAAAAAGTAAATAAATATCCAGACGGGACAGATGTCGAAGTTGTTTCATTTTCTGCGTTGGAACGGGCTTGGCAGGAGGCAACAGAGCCATTAGATCGGGGTGAGTCGGTATTTAGTTATATCTGGCGAAGGAAAAATGTCTTTCGATGTTTACATATACCTTTTTCTGCCGATTTGAGTAATTATCGCTGGACCCTTGATTGCCCTGAGGATTTAGAATTTATTAGGCAAATTTACGGAAAACTGTATCGTTCCGGGTACTGTTTTTCCATGATTGACGTGATTCGGTTACTGGAGGCAGAGCCTGTGTTATTAAAAATAAATAAAGTTGGTATTGGAAAAGAGGCCTATGAAAAGTATTGGCAGGAACAGAAATAAGATGAAGTTTATGGTAATTGGCTGTGGCTCAATCGGTTACAGGCACGCTTTAAATGCAAGACAGGTTGGCACTGAATCATCCTGTTATGCGGATGTTAGGGTGGGACAAATTATAACGGCATAATGTTGTTTTTGCAATCAATATAAAAATGGGAAAAGGACAACGCTTATATAAAAAGGCTAAACAACTGATTCCCGGCGGTACTCAGCTTTTAAGCAAAAGGCCGGAGATGTTTCTTCCTGATTTATGGCCTGCTTATTATAGCAGAGCTAAGGGGTGTGAGGTTTGGGATTTGGATGGGAACAAGTTCATTGACATGAGCTATATGGGGATAGGATCGTGCATCTTGGGATATGCGGACCATGATGTGGATGGGGCGGTCAAAGACGCCGTGGATAAGGGGTCGATGTCAACGTTAAATGCGCCTGAAGAAGTTGAATTGGCGAGCCTGCTCATCCAGATCCATCCGTGGGCTGAAATGGCCAGGTTTTCGCGTACCGGGGGAGAAGCAATGTCGATTGCCGTCAGAATCGCCAGGGCCAAGGCCGGGAAAGACCTGGTTTTGTTCTGCGGGTATCACGGATGGCATGACTGGTACCTGAGCGCTAATTTATCTTCCAATAAGGCTTTGGACGGCCATTTGCTGCCTGGTTTAAATCCGGCGGGAGTTCCGCGCGCATTACGAGGGACGGCCATGCCTTTTGCCTACAATGATACTGAAGGATTTTTGCGGCTTATCAAGAGTTACAAAAGTAAAGTTGGCGTTGTTGTTTTAGAGTCGATACGGAACCATTATCCGGATAAAGAGTTCATTGCAACAATCAGGAAAGTCACGCGTGATTTGCATATTGTGTTAATCGTTGATGAGGTTTCAGCGGGTTTTCGGCTCAATAAAGGTGGGGCGCATTTGCTGTTTGACTTTACGCCGGATATCGCCGTATTCGCCAAGGGGATGAGTAATGGTTTTCCTATGGCAGCCATAATCGGGAAGAAAGAAGTAATGGATGTGGCGCAAAAAACATTTATAAGCAGCACCTATTGGACTGATCGGGTAGGCCCGGTAGCTGCACTGGCCACGATAAAAAAGATCATGAAAATCGACCTGTCGCAGCATTTGGCCTATATCGGCAAAAAAGTACAAATTGGCTGGGAGGATAAAGCCACGCGATATGGCGTCCCCATAGAGGTTGGTGGCATATATCCCCTCGGACATTTTTCCTTTAAGCATCCAGAGCCCCTGGTTTTAAAGACTCTCTTCACGCAATCAATGCTGGAGAAAGGATTTTTAGCTACAACGGCATTTTATGCGTCTTTTGCGCATAAGGATAAAGATGTGAACGATTACTTAGAAGCTGTCGGCGATTGTTTTCGTTTTACCGCCCAAGCCGTAAAGTCGGGGAATCCTAAGAGATATTTAAAAGGCCCTTTGTGCCATTCAGGATTTAAAAGGTTGACCTGATAAATTCTTATGTCGGTTGTTTGGAGCGAGCAATGATTCAGTATGGTTTAAAATTATGGTCAAATAACGAAAAATATGTGAAAGAGGCCGCGCAGCTATACGCTGAAGGGGTGTATGATTATATTGAGCTATATATCGTCCCGGAAACTTATCAGCGTTATATAAAAATATGGCAGAGCGTTTCTATTCCTTTTATTCTTCATTGCACGCATTCAATACATGGTTTTAACTTGGCGATAAAGGAAAAGTTAGATTCAAATCTTAGCATATTTTCTGAAGTTAAAAATTTTGCCGAGGGGTTAAACGCAGGATATATCGTAGTGCATCCGGGGGTAGAGGGGGCTGTTAGCGAATCGATAAGACAAATTATTTTATTGGGCGATCGCCGATTATTGGTGGAGAATAAACCGTATTTTTCTATGTATGGCGATCGCTGCCGTGGGGCTACTATTGAGGAATTACGGGAGATTATGAAGGCGTGTGATAGTGGTTCATGCCTTGATATCAGCCATGCCCTTAATGTTTCTTGGAACCTTAAGAAGGATCATGCCGCCTATATCAGAGAATTATTGTCTTTATCGCCCAAGCTTATTCATATATCTGACGGGATATTTATGAGAAATCATGAGTCGCATTTGTCAATTGGAGAAGGGGAGTTTGATTTCTCATCAATCCGGGAATTGATTCTTAATTCCGGCGTTCAGAAGATGACTTTAGAGACCCCCAAGAAAAATGAAGGGTTGAGTGATTTTATCAGGGATTTGACAAAAGTGAGGCAGATATTTCATCATGCGTAAGCCGATGAGGGTAAGAATCAGCAGGACAAGAGCGATCGGGGATAATGAGCCGTGTTTTATTATTGCCGATGTAGGGTCGAACCATAACCGGGATTTTGCATTGGCTAAACGTTTGATTGATAAGGTCGCAGCCTCCGGAGCAGATGCGGTTAAATTTCAAACATATTCAGCGGAAACTCTTTATTCCCAGTATACTCCGGCGCATTCAAAATATACAAAGCTGCCGTGGAAATTAATCAAGGACATAGAATTACCGCGGCATTGGCAGGCGAAGCTGAAGTCTTATGCGGAAAAGAAGGGTATTATATTTTTTTCCACTCCTTTTGACTTTACCGCAGTAGATGAACTGAATAATTTAGGCGTCGCGCTCTTTAAAATGGCTTCTGCGGAATTAACTGACTTGGGTTTAATCAGGCATATTGCGCAAATGAAGAAGCCATTGATTATCTCCACGGGGATGGCTTCCGTTGACGAGATTAAAGATGCTTGCAGGGTATGTGAAGAAAGCGGGAATAGAAAGTTGGTGTTATTGCAATGCACAACCAGCTATCCGGCTGGATATGATACTTTGAATCTTAGAGCGATGGACACATTGCGCCGGCAATTCGGGTATGTTACGGGTCTATCTGATCATTCTTTGGGTATTCATATTCCGGTTGCCGCCGTAGCGCTTGGCGCGAAAGTGATTGAAAAACATTTTACCTTGAGCCGTAAACTGAAGGGCCCGGATCATTCCTTTGCCGTCGAACCTTTAGAATTGCGCACGATGGTGGAATACATCCGCGACACGGAGTTAGCTTTGGGCAAAGGAAAGAAAACAGGGCCTATAGTGGAGGAACGGGAAAATTATCGCATCGGTAGGCGTAGCATACATGCGAAAATAGATATACCGAAGGGGGCTAAATTAACGTCGGATATACTTTTAGTAAAAAGGCCTGCTTACGGGATAAAACCCAATTTGCTCAAAAAAGTGATTGGCAGGATAGCGGTTCGCGATATAAAAGCGGATGAATGGATAACGCCGGGGGATATCGGATGATTAAAAAAGTATTGGTGACCGGCGCGAATGGGTTTATTGGTAAAGCTGTTGTCAGGGAATTGATTGAACGTAATTTCGAGATAATTCCTGTTGTGAGGACTGCGTCGGGGCAAAAGAACGAGATTGTATTAGATTTTTGCGACCAGAATTTTTATCATGCTATTTATTCATTGCCCAGGGCAGATGTAATTGTGCACTTGGGGGCAAGAGTCGGTTTGAACGGCGCAACGAGGCCTGAATTGTTTATGCCTAATGTTGTAGCCACTGCAGTTTTAGCTGATTGGGCGAGGAGAAACGGAACTTATTTTATTTTTTCTTCAACCGCTATAGTTTGCGGTTCAAAGAATCCTTTAATATCAGCAGCAAGCATGTCAAGCCCGGATACAGAGTATGGATATAGTAAATGGTTGGCTGAAGAAATGATAAGGATGTCCGGAATAAAACATGCAATATTGAGGATTTCCGGCGTATTCGGGAAAGATGGTCCCCGACATCTTGGTATAAATATGGCGATTGACAATGCGCGCAAGGGCATTGTGCCTACGCAGTATGGAAAAGGAGAAATAAAACGCAACTATATATACGTTAAAGATTTATGTGAGGTAGTTATTTCTTGCATAGAGAATGGAATCGAAGGCATTCATCTTGTAGCCGGCTCTAAAATTAATACCGTGGCTGAAATGCTTAATATAATTTGCGCCAATTTTTTTCCCGGAAAAAAACCTGAATGTCATGAAGGATCAGCAGGAAAAGACCAAATAATCGAACATTCAAAAGCGCTTCCTCATGGTCGCTTGTTTGAAGACGCGATAAAGGATATAGTTAAGAATGCCGGTAAAACATTCGTATAAAAAGGTTATTGAAAAGAATAATTATAAAATCATCCATTGTAAGACGTGTGGCTATTGGCATGTTTATCCTATGCCCACAGAAGAAGAGCTTAGGGCGTATTATGAGAACAAATATTACCTGACATTGGGTAATAATCACACCATGTCCGATAAATCTAATGATCCTGATGGTTTCTATGCCATCCAGTATGAGGACAGGCTACGCAGCATAATGAAATTTATCTCTCCATCTTTGCCGGCTTCAGTATTAGATGTCGGAGCGGGATACGGAGATTTTTTAAGGTTTATGGCAGAAAAAGGCTGGAAAACTCAAGGGGTAGAACCGTCGAAACAAGCCTATGAACTCATCCATGACCGCGAAGCGTTGGGCATCAAACATGGCAGTATAGATAATCCGGCAAGCCTGAACTTCACGCCGGCATCCGTAATAACCTTTAATAATGTGCTTGAACATTTAAGGGAGCCTGGCAAGATTCTTAAGCTTGTCCAGGATAAATTTTTAATTTCCGGAGGAATCATCGTTGTTATCATCCCGAATGATTTCAATGTGCTTCAGGATATACTTATGAAGACCGTTTTGAAGAACAATATCGAAAAACATTATTATTGGATTTCTCCCCCAGATCACCTTAATTATTGGTCAGTAAAAATGTTTAAAAAATTTGCCGGGGATTGCGGGTTCAAAATTTTGCATTGTATTACCGATTTTCCGATGGAGCTCTTTCCACTAATGGGTGAAGATTATATTACGCATCCAGAAGTGGGCAGAAACGCTCATCTTAAAAGAGTGAATCTCGAAAAGCATTTTTACCAGACTCAATCTCATCTAGCGAAAGATTTGTTGTTTAAATCGTTTGCGCAAAATGGAATCGGTAGAGATATGCAATTTATTATAACTCCGCGATGAAAATAGAGGAATCAGCACCCCGGTGATGCTAAGGGGAGCGAGGGGATTGATGGTTAATAAGACAATATTGGTTACAGGAGTTGGCGGGGATATAGGCCAGAGTGTGCTTAAATGTCTCAAGGATACCGCGTATAAGTTAAAGATAATCGGGTGCGATATGGACCCCTATGCTGCTGGGAAAATGGGCGGAAAAAAGTTTTTTAAGTCCCCATCCGGACGGAGAAGTGAGGCGTATTTGAAATTTCTAAACGAAGTTATCGATACAGAAAATATTCAGTATATCCTGCCTACCACCGAGGTTGAAATTGAATTTTATGACGCACACAGGGAGTACTTACGAAATAAGCAGGTTACTCTTTTTATAAACAGTTCAGAAGCCATACGAACTTTTTTAGACAAATATAATACTATTCGTTTCTTAAAGAAAAATGGGTTACCTTATCCCCAAACATATTTATTGGAAAGTTATAAAAATGAATTGCCTTTTCCTTTGCTGATAAAGATGCGTAAAGGCTGGGGGGGCAAGGGGTTGTTAAGGATAGAAGATAAATACGAGCTAGCTTTCTACAAAAAAAGGGTCAAGGGGGCAATTGTTCAGGAAATAGTAGGTTCGTCAGATCAAGAGTATACGGTAGGTGTTTTTTCTGACGGGAAAGCAGTCCATTCGATTGCTTTTAGAAGATGCCTCGGTTATGGCAGCTTAACGAAAGTCGCTCAGTTGGTCCACGATGATACTATTAACTATTTGGTTGAGCGGATAGCGAGAGCTTCATCCTTAGAGGGGGCTTTGAATGTCCAACTGAGACGAGTAGGTGATTGTTATATCCCGTTTGAAATTAATCCCAGATTTTCAAGCACAGTTTATTTCAGGCATTATTTTGGTTTTCAAGACGTTAAGTGGTGGATAGACCTTAAAGAAGGGAGAAAAATCGAATATATGCCAAAATACAACGAAGGAGTAGCTGTAAGGACATTAGGTGAAACGTTTTTTGATTTAGTCCCTGTTTTAGGGGGCGCAAGCAAAATGTAATTCCTCGGGTAAGGAGAGGATGATGAGACACTGTAGAAAATGCGTTAATGTGGATACAAGGCCGGATACAGGGCTTTTTATTGATGGGATTTGTTCCGCTTGCCTGTTTACTGAAGCAAGAAAAAAAGAAACGGTGGATTGGAAGCAGCGCAATAAAGAACTTGCAGGGATAGTCCAATGGGGGAAAGAAAATACGAAAAGTTCTTATGATTGCATTGTCACTGTGAGTGGAGGTAAGGATAGCATGCGGCAGGCTTTTTTTGCCCGGGATGAACTTAAATTAAAGCCATTGCTGGTGAGTTGTGTTTATCCCCCTGAACAATTGCATGAGCGGGGAGCCGATAATTTGAGTAATCTCGTTTCTCGCGGCTTTGATACTGTATGTATGAGTTTGAATCCGCAAATTTGGAAGAAGATGATGCGGCAGGCTTTTTTTAAATTTGGCAATCAAGCTAAATCCACAGAATTGGCGCTTTACGCAATTCCTATCCATGTTGCGATTGCTTATAAAATCCCTTTGATTTTTCTGGGAGAAAATCCTTTATATACAATGGGGCAACAAGAGGGTAAATCTTCCGGCGGAAGCGCCAACGGGATGCAGTATTCTAATACGCTTCAGGGAGGGTCTCCCGACCCATTATCAGACAAAGATATTGCTTTGAGGGATGTATATTTTTATCGCTATCCTTGTGATGATGAAATTGAGTATGCAAAATTACGCGTTGTCTATTTGGGTTATTATATTGAAGATTGGTCCAATGATAGTAACGCACAGTTTGCTTTGAAGCGCGGCTTGAAAATTCGCACTGAACCTCCTGCGGAAATCGGAGATATCGGCGGTTTTTGCGCTTTGGATGAAGAATTTAAAATTGTTAACCAAATGATAAAATATGTGAAATTTGGTTTTGGCAGCGTTACTGACCAGCTTTGCATGGCGATAAACCAAGGTTTAATCACCAGAGAAAAGGCGCTTGAGTTGGTGGATAAATATGATGGGAAGTGCCATCCTAGATATATTGATATGTTTTGCAAATATCTGGAAATCTCTACGAATGAATTCTGGGAAGTAGTTGAAAAATTCAGGGGAAAACACGTTTGGCAAAAGGATGAAGAGGGGCAGTGGAAGTTGAAAATCGATTCTTTTCCCAAGGTGGTTGGATGAGTGATAAAAAAATAGTGATTATAGACTACGGGATGGGAAATGTCGGTTCTGTAGCGGCTGCCATTGATTACTTACAGGGAAATTATTTAATCTCCAATAAGCGAAAAGACTTGGCAGGGGCGGATGCTTTAATCCTTCCCGGTGTGGGGGCTTTTGGGGCGGCAATAGAAAATTTGCAGGACTTAGGACTTGTTGAAGAATTGAATCAGCAGGTCTTAATGAACAAAAAACCTTTTTTTGGTATATGTTTAGGGATGCAGTTACTTGCGCTGGATTCTGTTGAGCAGGGATATCATCGTGGCTTTGGCTGGATTGAGGGGCATGTTATCGCTCTGAAGCCAGAAAAAAAACTAAGAGTACCTCATGTAGGGTGGAATAATGTTAATTTTGACCGGAGTAATTTATTTTTTCAACGGATTGATGAGGGGGCTCATTTCTATTTTGACCACAGTTTTTGCTTAGCGTGCAAAGAAGATTTGATTATCGCTACTTGTGATTATGGAGGAACCTGCGTGGCGGCTATCCAGAAAGAAAATATTTTTGCCGTACAATTCCATCCCGAAAAAAGCCAGAGAAATGGATTAAAAATGATACGAAACTTTCTTAATTATATTGATGCGCAAATAGAGTGCAGGCAGGATCAGGTATGTTAAAAGTGAGGATTATTGGAGTATTGGTTGTTAAAGCAGGTACGGTTGTTCAAAGTATTAATTTTGATAAGTATCTGCCTGTAGGCAGGCCGGCTATTGCGGTAGATTATCTAAATAGATGGGGCATAGATGAAATTACTCTGCTGGATATTAACGCAACTCAAGAAGCCAGAAGCCCGCGATTTGACGATATCCGTGAATATTCTAAATCTTGCCATGTTCCGCTTTCTGTAGGGGGTGGTATTAGCGATATAGATGATATCCGGAGGCTGATTCATTTTGGCGCAGATAAAGTTGTCTTAAACAACGTGCTAGTTAAAAATATCAATTTAATAACTGAAGGAGCACGGTTGTTTGGAAATCAATGTATAGTTGCTTCTATTGATGCGCGCCGGATTTCTCCCCGGAAATACGAAGCTTTTACTAATTCCGGGAAGATGCCAACCGGATTTGCTCCGGCAGAACTGGCTAAAAAAGCAGAAGAACGCGGGGCAGGGGAAATTTTGCTTAATTCTATTGATCGAGACGGTTCAAAGAAAGGGTATGACCTAGAACTTATCGAGCAAGTCATGAATGCGGTAAATATTCCTGTAATCGTTTGCGGCGGGGTAAACCATCCCAGTCATTTTCAGGAAGCAATAGAGCTTGGCGTATCGGCTGTGGCCGCGGCTAATTTTTTTCATTATACCGAACATAGTGTGATAACGGTTAAAAGTTATTTAAAATCTCTTGATGATCGTGTGCGCCTTGATTCTTATGCTACCTATGATCATTCAAAATTTGATCTCTTGGGAAGGGCAGGCAAGGAAGAGGATACGGTTTTGGATAAACTCCGCTTTGAGTATATTCCCGAGGAGATTATATGAAGTATTGTAAACGCTGTCTTTATCCGGAAAATCACCCACTTAATATAACCTTTGATGAACAAGGAGTTTGCAGCGGATGTCGCGTCCATGAAGAAAAAGATACTTTAGATTGGGAAGAGAGAAAAGAAAAGCTGAGGAAAATATTTGATGAGTTTAGAGCGCGAACGCGTAATATACATGATTGTGTTGTCCCGGTTAGCGGAGCCCGCGATTCGTATTTTATCGTCCATGTGCTTAAGAATATTTTCAACATGCATCCTTTGCTGGTTAACTACAATAAACAGTATAATACCAAAATGGGTATCCGGAATATCGCGTATCTTAGGACTCTTTTGGGATGCGATATAATAACTACAACGGTGAGCCCGGAAAGAGCGAAACGGGTTACCCGCGAATCGCTTAAGAAAAAAGGGAGTATGTATTGGCATTGTCTGGCAGGTACGACAGTTTTTCCGGTTCAGACAGCAGTGAAATTCCGTATTCCCTTAATTGTTTGGGGAGCCCACCAGGGATGTGATCAGGTAGGTATGTTTTCCCATCTGGATGAGGTTGAGATGACCAGGAAGTATAGAAAAGAACATGACCTTATGGGGCTGGAAGCAGAAGACCTCGCGCGCGAGAGCAGGGAAGTTACCTTAGAAGATATGGAACCGTATGTGTACCCTCACGATAAAGAATTGGAAGTAGTAGGGGTCAGGGGCATTTACTTGAATAATTATATCCGCTGGGATAGTAAGGTGCAACACGAGTTAATGATTGAGAAATATGGTTATGAAACTATGGCTCAGCAACGTACTTTTGATACGTATAATGATGTTGATTGTTTTCACTATTCCGGGATTCACGATTATATAAAGTTTATCAAGTGGGGGTATGGTAAAGTAACGGATCACGCCTGTCGGGAGATTCGTTTAAAACGAATGACGCGCGAAGAAGGGATAGGGATGGTGCGGCGATACCAAAACACGAAACCAAAAGATTTACCCCTTTTTCTGGAATGGATTGGTATGCCGGAGAGAGAATTCTGGGCTGAAGTCGATAAACATCGAGATCCGCGTATATGGAGGAAAAAAGAAAAAGGCGGGTGGGAACTGCAGGATTCAATTCTCAACCATATAAATGATGAGAGGATAGACGGTGTCCGGTTAGAAAAAAATAGCGACTGTAAATTTCTGCTCATGCCGCCGAGAGATATCAACTCTCTCGAAGATAAATATGTGCTTATCGGCCGGGGGTGGGTAGATTCTGCGTAGGTGAGAAAGGATGACTAGGGATAGATTAAGCCGAAAATATGAGATTGTTTTCTTAGGGGGTCATATTGTATGGGATTATCCGATGTATTAGGATGGACAGCAACAGCGATGTTCACAATTTGCTATATCCCTCAAATAAGCAAAACTTGTAGAACAAAAACCATAGATGGTTTAAGTTTTAGACTTTTGTTCATTTCATTTTTAGCCAACATAGTCGCATTATGGTATGCGATATTAATTAAGCAATCACCATTGCAAATTAAATATATTTTAGCAATAGTTTTTGTAGGCGTTTGTATTTTTATGTATTTGAAAATTTATTTTCTGAAGAACAGAATGGTATAACTACGCAAGGGGAATCGCATGAGGCCATTACATAGTATCCAAAAATATAATAACCAACAAAAATCCAATAATGTTCTTTTTGTTGACGGGATTACTCGTTCAGGTAAGTTCTGGCTGGGCAATCTTTTAATACATTTTGACCGGATGGAACATATCCAGCATCATCCTGCTATGGATGTGTGCGTACATATGAACCGGTTAGGGATGATCAACGATAAGGCTGCTGCTGTCATGTTGAGAAATGAAGCGCAGTCGCATGTGTATGAGATGGCTATTGGAAGAAACATTAATTTTAGAGCAGCGGATAGTTCATCGGTGTATAAGAACCCTAATTTTCAGACATATTTGCAACGGGTTGCCGGAAAAGATGTTGTTTTCCGGGAGGTTATGGCGGCAATACAATCCGGCGACAGGATATTTTTATTTATCGTTCATGATTGGCTTTGTAATGCCGGTCTTTGCTTTCAAGCTTTTGTGCAGCCTAAGGTTATATCTATAGAAAGGAATCCGATTGATCTTGTATATGCCTGGTATAAAAAAGGTTTAGGAGATAGAAGGGCTTTTTCGGCGTGTCTGGAAAATAAAAATGGCCCCCTGCCCTGGTTTGTTTATAAATGGATCGACGAATATGAAAGCCTGAACGAAATGGACAGAATAATCAAATCTATAGCGGGTTTACGCGGGATGGCCGAAGAAGCGTTTAAAAATCTGCCATCTGGCGGCAAGAAAAGAATTATTTTTACTTCCTATGAAGCGTTTGCCGTGCAGCCCCGGATCGAAGCGGAAAAAATCGGCAATTTTCTTGGTACTAAATTGATGGCAACAGCAGAGTCATTTTTTTCGCAGCCGATCTTTAAACAACGCAATAAGGATTCGCTTATAAAATCACGCAAAAAGAAGGCATCGGAAATTAAAAAGCAGGCATCGCGCGTCTGTTTTTCGCTTTTATCGGATTTAAATAAACAATACGTAAAAAGCGGTTTTGACGCTGAATAATTGCGACGGCAAATTATGGAAAAAATAAAGCAGAAAAAAATAATCGAGGCGGTTTTTAGCGCGATCGACGAAGTAAACCAATTGTTGCCGACGGCTCAGCGGCTAAAAAAATCGGTTAATACCGCGCTTTTTGATAAATCTGGAAAAGATGGCCTTGATTCTCTAGGGTTGATAAATTTTGTTATTGCCCTTGAGCAGGAAATCGTAAAAAAATTAAAGGTTACGGTAGCGCTTGCCGACGAACGGGCAATGTTGCAGAAAATAAATCCTTTTACTACTGTAAAGACCTTGACTGTTTATATAGCAAGGCTTACGGAAGGAGACGGTAGTTGAGCAAGAAGTGTATTTGTCTTTTAGTATCGGATTTCAATGTTGATAATCTTTCGGCTTATCTATCCAATGACGCCGGATTGCCGGCCGTCGCGGCGGTAACTGCGCCGTTTAACCAGGTTATTCCCGTATTACGCAATAACGCCGCCGGTTGCTGGAGGAATGCCGATGCGGCCGTGGTGTGGACGCAGCCGCATAAAGCGGCGCCTTCGTTCGGTAAGATTTTAGATTTTGAAAAAGCGCCTCCGGAGGCAATTTTAAAGGAGGTTGATGATTTTTCGACGCTGATAAAGAATGCCGTCGGCCGTGTCGGCTATATTTTTGTGCCTACCTGGGTTATTCCGCCTTACAACCGGGCATGGGGTATGGTTGATTTAAAAACGGGCAGCGGTATCCTCAATACTTTACTGCGGATGAATCTGCGTCTTATCGAAAATCTTGAAGACGTTGCGGGTATATACCTGTTGGATGCCCAGCGCTGGATAAGCGTTGCCGGTAAGGATGCCTGTAACCCCAAATTATGGTATATGGGAAAGATTGCTTTTTCTAATGAAGTATTCCGGGAGGCGGTAAAAGACATAAAAGCAGGGTTGAATGCTGTTGCGGGTAATACCAAAAAACTAATTATTGTCGATTTAGACGATACGTTGTGGGGAGGCATTGTCGGCGACGCGGGAATGGAAGGTATTAAGCTGGGCGGCCATGATCACATCGGCGAAGCCTTTGTCGATTTCCAACGCGCCCTGAAAGCGTTGACCCGTCGGGGAATTTTACTCGGTATTGTGAGCAAGAACGATGAAAAGACCGCTTTGGCAACGATAAGCAAACACCCCGAGATGGTATTACGTTTAGAGGATTTTGCCGGTTGGCGGATTAATTGGGAAGATAAGGCTGAAAATATCGTTGAACTTGTCAAGGAATTGAATCTCGGCCTTGAGGCCGCGGTTTTTATTGACGATAACCCGGCAGAACGGGCGCGGGTGCGTGAAGCGTTGCCTTCGGTATACGTTCCTGATTGGCCGGGGGATAAAATGATCTATAAAAGCGCGTTATCGGGTTTATCCTGTTTTGACAAGTTGAGTTTTACTTCGGAGGATTCTCGGCGCACGCAGTCGTATGCTTCCGAGAGAAAACGGAAACAAGAAAAGTCGGCCATCCCGTCTCTCGGGCAGTGGCTTATTTCGCTTGACACAAACATTGTTGTAGGGGGGTTAAGCGATATTGATCTTGCGAGAGCCACGCAATTGCTCAATAAAACAAACCAGATGAATTTGACTACCCGGCGCATGTGCGAAGCCCAGCTTAAAGGTTGGGCGGCTAAACCGGGGCATGCGTTGTGGGTTTTCCGCGTATTTGATAAATTCGGCGATTTTGGTTTAGTCGGCATTGTCAGTGTAGAAATAAAAACAAAAAAAGCCCAAATCGTTGATTTTGTTCTCAGCTGCAGAGTATTCGGCCGCGGCGTCGAAGAAGCAATGCTGGCGGTGGCTTGCCGTTATGCGAAGGATTCAAAGCCCAAAGAAATATTTGCCGGGTATATCCCTACGGTAAAAAACAAACCATGTCTGGATTTTTTCAAAAAATCGGGATTTAACCAAAAAAGCAAAAACTATTTTTTTTGGGATTTGGCAAAAAATTATAAAATTCCGGCGTATGTAAAACTTAAAAAAGCGGGTAAGGCCACACAATCCAATTAAAGCAGGGTAAATATGAAGGCTAAAAAGAAATCGCTAAGCACATCAAGCGTGAGTAGGCAGTATTGTATAAATTTCTCCATTACGGATAATATGGTTAATAACTTCGCCAAGCTTACCGGCGATTATAGTTCGCTGCATATCGATAAAATTTTTGCCCGGCGTTCCCTATATCGGGAAAACGTTGTGCATGGGTTATTACCGTTGGGGTTTATTTTTAATTTAGCATTACCCCGGTTTGCCGGTGAATGTTTTTCTTTAAGTGAGATATCCGCTAATTTTATTAAACCGATATTCGTAGGCGATAAATTACGTATTCAGGCAACAGTCAACGAAGCGGCCGGGAAAAATAATTGCCTGACGCTTGAATATGTTGTGGAAAATACAATTTCCCGGGCGGTTCTGATTGCGGGAATATTTACGCTTGTGCGCCGGAAAGCGGTCGGCAATGCTAATCTGCCGGTTAAATCCCCTAACGGAGAAGCCGCCGCGTTAGGCGTTGCCTTGGAAGAAAAAAATTTAATATGGGAACAGATTCAGCTTCACGATAAGAAGGCTTTTAGTTTTACGATTACGCAACAGTGCCTAAAGTTTTTCTATGATATACTCCGGGAAGGTATGGTGGTTGTGGGGCAGCAATATTCTTGCCGCGGATATTTTAAGCCGATAAATTTTCTCGCCGGGTCATTAATGTCTACGTTTGCCGGTATGTGTATTCCCGGCAGAAGCGCCACGATACTCAACATAGGTATAGCGTTTAACAAAGACCTTAGCGTAAACGAAAAATATTGTTTTGGGGGAGAAGTGGTTTTTAAATCGTCAGCCAATACGATAACCGATAAAGTTTCAATATCCAGCAACGACAAAAAAAATATTTATGCCGGCGGTAAAATTAATATAAAAGTTAACCGGCAACCGGAACGAATGCCTGCTTCGCGGCAACTTTATGGTGCCGCGCTTGATTTAAGGTTAAAAGATAGGGTGGTGCTGGTAACCGGAGCGAGCCGCGGTATCGGCGAAGTTACGGCAAAACTATTTGCGATATACGGCTGCAAAGTGGTAGTTAATTATGCGCAGAATAAAGATGATGCTTTGCGGGTTGTGGCCGATATCAAAGACGCTGGTGGCGAGGTGATTGCTGTGCAGGCTGATGTTTCCGACAACAGCCAGGTGCGTCGGATGGTAGATGAGGTTATTGCCAAGTATGGTACGATTAATGTGTTGGTAAATAATGCCGTGCGGAATTTTCGTCCGATAGCATTTTTGGAATTGACTTGGGAGGAAATTCAGAAAGATATCGACGTAAATCTTAAAGGTGCATTTTACTGTTCACAGGCAGCGATTCCTTTAATGTTAACTGCCGGCGGGGGCAGGATTATCAATATCTCGTCAATAGCAACGGATAACCCGCCGCCTAATCAAGCGAAATACGTTATTTCTAAAAGCGGCTTGATCGGGTTAACCCGTAGCTTGGCCGCGGAATTCGCTTCTAATGATATATTGGTAAATATGGTAGTGCCGAATATGGTAAAAACCGATTTGACTGCGGGGATAGCGGAATCGTTTATTGATGCGGCAGCTAAAGACATTCCCCTAAAGCGCATAGCTTCGCCGATTGATGTAGCTAGGGCGGTAGTGTATTTGGCATCTTCTTGGTCCTCGTATACTACCGGCCAACGTATTATGGTTACAGGGGGAAGTCTCCCGTTTTTATAAAACAATCGGACAAAGAGTAGATAATGACAAAAAAATTAAAACTTAGGTTACCTAGCATTAACGTGGTTATTGAAGGGAAAACTGTAATCCTCGCGCCTCTTTCAGAAAAGGAGATAAATCAACAGTATGTTTCATGGCTTAATGACCCGGAAGTCAACGAATTCCTCGGGGTGCGACATAAAAAACAGAACATGCGGGATATTTATAATTACGTTAATGGGCTGCGTTTATCGAAAGATTGCGAAGTATTCGCTATTTTCACAAAAAGCAATCGGTGTTACATTGGCAACATTGCCGTAACGCCTCCCCACATAGCTAGCTCAGAGCCGGGCATTTCAAGTTTTGGTATTATCATCGGTGACAAGAATGCGCAAAAAATAGGATTTGGCGCGGAAGCCAGTATTTTGATTGTTGATTTTATATTTTGCCGCCTCAATGCGGAAAGATTAGAACTGGGAGCGGTGGAAGAAAATTGCAAGAGCTGGCGAATGCTTGAGCTTATTGGATTTAAGCGCGAAGGCGTATTGCGGCAACATTCGGTTTCAACAAACGGTAAACGAAGCAATACTTTTTTATACGCCATGCTTAAAGATGAATGGGAACAAAGTCGCAACCGCTTTAAGAATATACTCAGCGCGGCAAAAATAATGCCGTCGCGGCAGTTTTCGCGCTCAAAAACGTAGGGCCAAACAGTTTTGGTTAAATAAAGATAATATAACATGGATTCAGTGCAAACGACCTGTTTTTTATGCCGCAGCTTCCGATTTGCTTATTTAAGTAAACTGTTGTTTAAGGGATTTTTACGCAAAAATCGCCCAGCAGTTATTTACTATCTTAAGCCCGGAAAAGAATATTCTTTTATAGAGCATAATGCTATTTTTTCAAAAATATTTTCCCACTGGCTTATCGTTAAACAATTACCTTACGATTTGGCTATTATAGATAATATCTTAGGGGGGTCGGTATGGAAAAAAGCCTACATTGACGGGTTGGGTGATATTTCTTGTTTGATTGACAGGCAGATGCTTGACGGCCAAGGGTCGTTATTACGCGCTCTTGATAAAAAATTTTTAGATTTGCATAAAAGCCTTAAGCTATATATCAAATACGAAGCAGCTTTTGATATAATGGATGATCTTTTGATGGTTGAGATTGCTGGTTGGCTTATGCATGATAAAAATAGCGTGTTGTGCGGCCAGACGGTTACCGTATTGGTAGATAAAAAAAGTTACTGGGCTAAGTTCGTTTTTGATTATAGCCGAAAGAAAAATATTAATTTTTTTAAGTTTTCTAAATACCGTTTCAAAAAAAACAAAATCGTTCAATTTGTCTTTTACTTATTGCGGCTTTTTGGCGAGTATTTTGGATCATTCTTTATTCGTAAAGAATGTTCCCATAATAATGTCCCTAATGCAATCGGTATACCATATTATGTCCATAAAAATTTTACTGATTTTTTTACCAAGCGCAATTATTACTTATTTTGGTATCCTGATTCAGGGATATCTTCTGAACGGATAATTATTTATTCTGATGGTATCATGGATATCCCGTCGGCGGAAAGAGAAAAGATAGAAGAAGCCGGTTTCAGGTTATTTGCTTGTAACGGCTCTTTAAGGCGGCAGGATATTCCTGAGTATAAATGTTCAAACTATATGTTAAAGACACTAACTTATTATATCAGGATTCTTCTCAGGCTTTTACCGCGCATCCGTTCCGGTGCGGCGCTTGAGCAGTGGAAAATATTAGCGGTACTTTTTGTCAGACTGCCTTACTGGCAGGATTTTTTCCGCAGCAATAATATAAAAATTAAATGCAGATTCCATCCGCAATTTTCTCATCGCGACATCGCCGCGATTTTAGAAGGAGCAACAACGGTATACTATCATTACTCTAATGTTTCCCGTGGTACTCTCGACGTTACCTGCCAAAATATCAGCGATGTGTGTTTCGTGTGGGGCAGAGATCATCAGCAATGTTTTATTAACGAGCATTCCGATATCAGAAATATTATCCAAGCGGGCTATATATTTGATTATGCTTCTCAGGCTATTACCCCGCGGGCTGACGCATTACGAAGGGAATTGCGGCAAGGGGGTATTAAATTTATTATCGCTATCCTTAGTGAAAATATGGGTGGGGTGTATAGGGAAAATGTAATCTCTTTATACCGTGAACTTATGGAATTTACACTGCATTATCAGGATGTGGGGTTAATCATCAAGCCTAAACGGGATAACATAAGGGAAGTTCTGAAATCTTCCGCAAAAGCATGGCAACTTTTCGTGCAGTTGGAAAAAGAAGGCAGGGTTAAAGTTTTAGAAAGTATACGCTATGCTGTTGAGGCCGGTAAGGCATCGGATCTAGCAATCGGCGTGTTTGCCGAGTCAACTGCCGCGATGGAGTGTGCTTTGGCTGGCGTGCCGTCAATCGTATTTGAATGTTTTAATTCGACCAAAGATGCACAGAGGCAACTTTCTGATAAAAATCGAATAATATTTTATGATTTTAAGTCTATGTTCGACGCGATACGGCAGTATAAAGAAATTGGAAAAACAGTAGGTGGTTCAGACGATTGGGCAAGTATTTTAAAAAATAAAGATTCTTTTAGGGATGGCAAGGCTAACCAAAGAATCGGGTTTTATCTTAAGGTTTTGCTCGATGGTTACGATGCTGTTTTGTCCAAGCAGGAAGCCATACGCCAGGCCAATAAACGTTATATCGCGGCATTCGGCAGAGATAAAGTGGAGGGTTTGTCATGAGCAAAGAAATAAAAATATTATGCACGCTTGGCCCGGCTTCTTTTAATGAAAAAACCATTGTCCGGCTTGATGAGGTAGGCGTGAATATTTTTCGCATTAACCTTTCTCACACGGAACTTAGTAAGGTCAAAGGGTTGATTCAACTGATCCGCCGGTATACTGCAAAACCTATTTGCCTTGATACCGAAGGCGCGCAGGTAAGGACAGGTTACGTGGAGAATAATAGCATTAACCTTGAAGATGGGGCGCTTATCGAAATTGCTCGAGAAAAAATTGTCGGCAGCAATCGGAGAATCCAGCTTACTCCGTATTTTGCTGTCCCGCAGCTTAGACGCGGAGATTTGATCAGCGTAGATTTTGATTCTGTGCTTTTGAAGATTATCCAAACTAAACGGGGATCGGCAAGCGCGCAGGTTATTTCCGGCGGGAGAATCGGCAGCAATAAAGCAGTTACAGTTGACCGGAATTTAGATCTTCCGGCTATTTCCGCAAAAGATAAAAAGGCCATTGGCATCGGCGTTGCCGGGGGGATAAAACATTTCGCTTTTTCTTTTGCCGGCAGCAAAGAAGCAGTCAAAGAGTTGCGTAAGCTAACCGGTAAGGACTCATTTATTATTTCTAAGATAGAAAGCAGGAAAGGATTACTTAACCTTGACGATATCTGCAGGGTAAGTAATGCTTTGCTTATTGACCGGGGAGATTTATCCAGGGAAGAGCCGATAGATAAAATTCCTTTTCTCCAAAAACTAATTATAAAAAAAGCTAATTCTCAAAAGATTCCTGTTTATGTCGCGACCAATCTTCTTGAGTCGATGGTTAAAAGCAAAAAGCCGACAAGAGCGGAAGTTAATGATGTAGTGAATACTCTTATGGATGGAGCGGATGGCCTTGTTTTAGCCGCGGAAACAGCCATCGGACATTATCCTATCAATTGCGCGATGATGGTTTCGCGCATGATCAAACATTTTCAAGAAGTCTCCGGCGGCGTTTCTCTCGAAGAACTACAACGTAAAGAATCGTTCCTGCTTACAGAGCCGCATGGCGGGATACTTGTTAACGGCATGGCCGATTTACAAGATGCGGGGCCTTTGCGTAAATATAAGACATTTGTAGTAAGCCATAAAGTCATACTTGACGCTGAGCAGATAGCTTTAGGCACTTTTTCTCCGGTAGATGGTTTCATGACGAAACGGGAAGTCGATAGTGTTTTAAAAAATTTCCGGCTGCCCTCAGGCGTTATCTGGCCTTTACCGATTGTGCTACAGGTAACAAAAAACCAAGCTGGCCGTTTTAAAGAAAACGATACTATTGCTCTTATTCTAGAAGGCACAGGTGATGTTTACGCTTTGCTTTGCGTGAATGATATTTATACCTGCAGTCTTGATAAAATGGTTCTGGATATTTTTGGCACAAGAGATGATAAGCATCCCGGGGTCCACGCTTTTAAAAACTGCGGAAATTATTTTATTGCCGGTAAAATTACACTTTTAAAAAGATTAGATTCTCCATTTAAGCATTATGAAATTACTCCCCGCCAAGCGCGGATGATCTTTGAAAATAAAGGCTGGAGCAGGGTGGTTGGGTTTCATACCAGGAATGTGATACACCGGGCGCATGAATATATTCAATTACTTGCTTTTGAGAAGTATTATTGCGATGGTTTGTTTATCCATCCCATAGTCGGGCCTAAGAAAAAAGGAGATTACCATTCCAGCATAATACTTAAGAGCTATGAATTGATGGTGGAGAGATATTATCCTAAAGGAAAAGTTGTATTGGGCGCATTTCAAAATTACTCGCGCTATTGCGGGCCGCGGGAAGCGGTATTCACCGCGTTATGCCGGAAAAATTTTGGCTGCAGCCATTTTATTATCGGCAGAGACCACACGGGGGTCGGTAAATTCTATGCTTCCGACGCGGCAAGAAAATTGTTCCAACAACTGGGCGATATTGGTATAAAACCTGTTTTTTTTGACGAAATTTACTATTGCCGACATTGCAAGGGATATACCCATGATTGTTTCCATGGTTCTAAGGGGGATTCCTCGATCAGTGGTACTGATGCGAGAAACATGTTACAATCCGGCAAGCATCCTCCCAAATGGTTTATGCGTAAAGAAATTTCCCAGCTGGTCATAAATGAAATAAAAAACGGCAAAGAAATTTTTATATCATGAAGAATTCTTTCGTTTTATGGTTTACGGGATTATCCGGCTCAGGCAAAACAACGATTGCCGATAAGCTTTACGATGAGCTTGTGAACGATGGTAAGTCTGCCATCATCTTAGACGGTGATAAGATACGCAGTACTATCCATAAAAATCTTGGATTTACCCCCGATGATATAAAAAAAAATAACGAGTTGATAGCGAAATTGTGTTTGAAATATAATGGAAAATATGACTACATACTTGTTCCGATAATTTCGCCTTTTACCGCATCGCGTAAAAAAGCTAAGGAATTAATTGGGAAAAATTTTATTGAGGTTTATGTCCAGGCTTCTCTGGAAACGGTTATAAAACGGGACGTAAAGGGGCTGTATAATAAAGCGTTAAGGGGCGAGATACCAAATTTTATCGGGATTTCTTCCGGCGTTCCTTATGAAGAACCGTTTAACCCGGATGTTGTTTTAAACACCGAAAAGGAAGATATCGATACGGTTGTCAAAAAAATGGTTGGTTTAATTAGGAAGAAATGGGTAAAATAACGCCGCTATTTTAAACATTATATGGCTAAGATAAGGGATATAAAACAATTCTTTATTACAAAAAAAATAATTAAGCCTTTTTCGATTTATGCCGGAGCTAATTTTGTCAATCAGGCAATACCATTTTTTTTATTGCCCGTTCTGACCAGGGTTCTTACTCCCAGCGATTATGGAATGGTCGCTACTTTTACGGCGGTAATGGGAATAACCAATGTGCTTGTGTCGTTGGGGGTTAATGAGGCGGTAATGCGAGCTTATTTCGATACTGAGAAAAAAGGTTTTATTTTTTCCCAGTACATATTTAACGCCGCTTTTATTAATTTTATAGCTTTTATAATATTGACTTTTGCCGTTTTTTTTATAAAAATATTTTTATCTCAAAAGTTGGCCATTCCCATGTATTGGCTATTTGCGATACCATTTATAAGTTTCTGTGCCTGTATTTATTCCATGCCGGTTAAGCTTTTTATTTTCAAACAAAAACCGATTCCTTACGCCATATTCAATACCGCAAATACTATCGGCGAATTCGGCTTATCAATTTTTTTTATAGTGTTGTTAGGCTTAGGCTGGCAAGGCAGAGTTATGGGGATAGCCATAAACCAGATTCTATTTTTTATAATAAGCGTGTACATTCTTTTTAAGAGTTATTCATTGGATTTAACTTTTAATTACACCTACATTAAACAAATCTTATCTTATGGTGCGCCGACCGTACTCCATTCTTTAGGAATCGTGACCGTGGCCGCCACGGATAAATTCTTTTTAAACCGCTTTGTCGGATTGACTTCTACGGGGGTATATAGCGCGGGTAGTTCAGTGAGCAGCATAATAGTTTTTTTTGTCGGAGCATTCAGCCTTGCCTGGGGGCCTATTTTTTATGAAATGCTTAACCGGATAACAGAAGAACTAAAAGTAAAATTGGTTAAATTGACTTATCTTTATTTTATCGCGATTGTTTTTGTCTCTCTGGTGTTTACAATTGTCGCCCCTTATTTTTTGAAATTTTTTGTGGGCAAAAATTTCCAGGGTACATCCAAGTTTATTTTCTGGTTCGCTTTGAGCTATGCGGCATACGGATTATATACTATGGTTTCAGGGTACATATTTTACACAAAAAAGACATATTACTTAAGTGTCATCGCCGTTGTTACTGTAATCTTTAATCTTATTTTTAACTATGTATTAATTAAATCTAACGGCGCCATAGGAGCTGCCCAAGCAACCTTCTTAACATTTTTTAGCCGATTCATCCTGGTGTGGTATTTTAGCAATAAAGTTTATCCTATGCCTTGGTTTTCATTCCTTCGGCGCAAAGGGAATGTAGTATAGCTGGGTAGAAAAAGAAACTTTTCACGAGATTGAGAAAAATAAAAAATTATGAAACATATCGTAATAGTTCCAAAAAATAAAGCCGTATCATTGATTCCAAAAATAATCAGTACAGATTCTTTGTGCTATTATTTGGTTGATGATTATTCCTATTTTACCGATTTGCGGGATAAACTCGTGGATATTATAGAGATAAAGAATTTATCAGGATTGTTTGATGACGTGCTCCAGGAGATTAAGCCCGCAGCCATAGATTTATTATCTAAATTAAATAGGAGGTATGATTCGTTTGAATGGTGGGGCAATCATATCGCTTCGCATAGTTCGTCGGCAACCCCGTTGTTACTTAATATCACCTATCTTTTTTGCGCGAAAAAGATATTATCTGATTCGCCGAAAGATGTTATTTTCATTATCCAGAGCCCGGCATTAGGAGATTGTATTTTGAAGGCCGCGGCGGGATGCGGATATAATGCCATCGACTATGGAAAAACTAATATAAGATTGGAAAAATTAAAGCGGCGTTTACGATATTTCGCCCAGGCGATATATTTTTTTAAAGTAATTCTCCAGGAGCGCGCCGCCGCGTTTAAATTCTTTAACGTTCTTCCCGCAAAAAAACCATCTACGAATAAAAGAGTCGTTGTCAGAAGCTGGATTACCATGGGCAATTTCGACAAATCGGGAAAATTTTGCGATCGAAATTTCGGCCGGCTGCCGGATTGGCTGCGTTCTAAAGATTATGAGGTTTGGACTTTGCCGATGTTTTTTAACATTTCCCTAACGCCAAAAAAACTGTACGCTCTTTTAAGAAAACAGAATCAACCATTTTTGTTTCCCGGACACTATTTAAAATTTTCCGATTACTGGGAAATTCTGCGCGGTGCCTATAGGTTATTTCGACTGCCGATAGAAAACGCCCAAATCATGAATATAGATGTTTCGCCGATATTTAATGAAGTACTCCTGCGGGGATTTTATCCCCATCTTTTGTTTCTTAATTTAAGTTCTTCTATGCTTAGAAGGTTGAAAGAGAAAGGATTCGAAATCGATGGTTTTTATTACCCCTTTGAATCCAACGCTCCGGAGAAACAGTTTATTCTAAGCTGCCGGAAATACTTCCCTGATTCTGAGATAATTGGTTATCAGCACACGACGTTTTTGCCCAATCACATGGCTTATTACTTAGGCCCTGACGAGAAAAATTGTCATCCCTTGCCGGATAAGATAATCTGCAGCGGGCCGATTTATATGGATTTGTATAAACAGGCAGGATATCCCGCGGCGATATTGGTAGAGGGCTATAACTTGAGGTATAATTCTGTTTATCCGGATAAACAGAATCCGGGAGATTTTAGCCGGAGCAAAAAGATTCTCTTGCTGCCGCTTACTTTCAGTTACAATTTTGCTTTTGAACTTTTTGAAAAGGTAAACCAGGCGTTAAAAGATAATAACGATTATAAGATATGTATACGAACCCATCCTTTATTGTCCAAGGATAATTTAGTAAAATTTTTGGACAGAATCGGTATGAAAAATTACGAATTTGCCGATGTAGGTATAATACAGGATTGGTTTTCGCGATCATTCGCCGTTATATCAACCGGAGGGTCAGCGACTACTGTTGAGGCGGTGTCTTTCGGAGTTCCGGTTATCCGCGTGATTCCCGACAATACCTTCCACCTGGATTCACTTACCTGGCCGGATTATCCTTTAGCGCCGGTAAATTCCGCTGGGGATATTAGAAAACAGTTGGCATTGATTGAAAAGCTAAATAACGATGGGGAAAATATTTTTTCTAAAATAGGCCGGGAAGTTTTAACCCAATATTTTACTAAACCTATGGATGATAACCTGGATATTTTTTTATTGCGAAAAAGGGAGGAAGTTTTCTTGTGAAAAATTTAAAAGAAAAATTACGGCGAAGGCAAGTTACGATTGGTTCATGGATTACCCTTAGCGATCCGGCGGTAGCTGAAATTATGGCTAGGGTTGGTTTTGATTGGTTGGTCGTGGATATGGAACATAGCGGCCTCTCAACGGGGCAGGCTCAGGAAATCATCAGGGTAATCGATCTTTGCGGCGTTACCCCCTTGGTGAGAGTTATGAAAAATGACCCCGACATTATCAAGCGTTTTATGGATATGGGCGCTCACGGCGTGTTGGTGCCGCTGGTGAATTCTAAGGATGATGCCCAAAAAGCCGTAGAAGCCGTAAAATATCCGCCGCAGGGCACGCGCGGCGTAGGGTTGGCGCGGGCGCAAAAGTATAGCATGGATCTTGAAAGTTATTACCGCTGGAACCAAAAAAACAGTATTGTCATCGTCCAGCTTGAGCATATCGAGGCCGTAGAGAATTTAGAAGAAATTATGAGCGTAGAGGGGGTTGATGGTTTTATCATCGGGTTATATGATTTGTCGGGTTCCTTGGGTTGTCCGGGAGATTTTTCCAACCCTAAAGTCAGGGCGGCGTTAAAAGAAATACGCCTAAAGTCTAAAAAATCCGGTTATTTGACGGGCCAGCATGTTGTCGATCCCAAGCCCGAACTGGTAAAACAAAAAATAGAAGAAGGCGTTAAATTTATCGGTTTTAGTGATGACTTTTTGTTTCTTAACGGTTACGCTAAAAGCTTGTTCGGCCAAATTAAAAAATATTTATGAAAAAAATTATTGCGATAATTCCCGCCCGGATGGCTTCAACCCGTTTTCCCGGCAAACCCCTGGTGGATATTTGCGGAAAAACTATGATTGAGCATGTTTGGCGGCGCGTTAAGCTCAATAAAAATATAAGCGATATTTATATTGCCGCCTGCGACAGGGAAGTAAAAGGAGCGGCGGAACGTTTCGGCGCCAAAGTTATTATGACTTCCGATAAGCACAGCCGTTGTACCGACCGTATCGCCGAAGCTTGCCAGAAGCTGGACGCGCAAGGTGCCGGTTTCGATATAGTTTTAAATATCCAGGGTGACGAGCCCTTGCTTAACCCGGAAACTTTAGATTTATTGATTAAGCCTTTTTTAGAAGAAAAAGATATATCCTGCGTTAACTTAATTGAAACCCTGGAAACGGAAGAAGAAATAAATAGCTACAATAATGTTAAGGCGATCTTTGATCAGCAGGGGTTCGCTATGTATTTTTCCCGGCTTCCCGTCCCCAATGGTTTAAAAAACAAGCATTACAAGCAGCTCGGCCTTTATGGTTTGACCAGAGAGATGGCTTTAGGGTATTCTAAAATGAAGGAAACTCCTTTAGAGATCGCCGAATCTGATGATATGCTCAGGTTTATCGAAAATGGTATCAAGGTGAAAGTCATCTTGTCGCCTTATAAAACTAAGGGAGTGGATACGCCCGGTGATCATAAAGTAATTACCAAAATAATGGAAGCTGACTCTATATTCAGGAGGTATAAAAATCAATGAAGAAAAAAAACTTAACCGATAGTTTCAGCTTGAAAGGTAAAATCGCCGTGGTTACCGGTACTACCAAAGGTTTAGGCCAGGCTATTGCCCAGGCTTTGCTGGAGTCCGGAGCGGTGGTGGTCGCCCTTGATCGTTCCGACAATAGTTATTTGCCGAAAATCAGTAAATCCCTGGGTGGGGTTTTCAAACGAATCAAAGTTGACCTTTTGCAGGCGGAAGAATCTGATTTGGCAAAAATTATAATCTCTGTAAAGCAAGAATTTTCTCGTCTGGATATCCTGGTGAATAATGCCGGAATTTCCCGGCGCGGCGAAGTGGAAGCTTTTAGTGGGCAGGATTGGCAGGATGTATTAAAGGTAAACTTAACCGTACCGTTTTATTTATCCAAGGCTGCCGCTAAAATTTTCATTAAACAGAAATCAGGCAAAATTATTAACTTAGCTTCGATGCTTTCTTTCCAGGGAGGAATAAGAGTGCCTTCTTACGCCGTTTCCAAGCACGGTATCGTCGGTTTAACTAAAAGCTTTGCTAACGGCTTGGGCAAATATGGTATTAATGTTAATGCCATCGCGCCGGGGTTTATGGCTACGGATTTAACTTTACCGTTGCAAAAAGATGAAAAACGTAATGAAGCGATTCTGCAAAGAATTTCCCTGGGCCGTTGGGGTAATGGCAGTGATTTAAAAGGCGTGGTATTATTTTTAGCTTCGGCGATGTCCGATTACCTCAACGGAGCGATTATCCCGGTTGATGGCGGGTACCTCAGCGCTTAACCTAAAAAATGCCTGCCAGCAGGAATTTTTTAGGCTAAAAAGAAATAAATTATGAAAATATCCGATACCCTTATCGAAAGTATTAAAAAGGATACCGAAAGCTATTCAGCTTGGCTTAAAAAAATTAAGCTAACTGTCGACAAGGATTATTTTTTGGCGGGGCCGTTTGCTTCACCGGAATATAAATCCTGGCCGCGCTATCATGATAATTTTCATTATCCCCTGGGCATGCGCAAAATGCTTAGCTTAGGTTTTGCCGGCATACGCGACGCCGCTTTAAGAAATTCTCATAATTTTAAAGGAAACCAACGCGAATATCTTCTATTAACCCACGAAGTCTATAAAAATATAACCGGTTTAATCGCGCGATTCGCCGCTGTCGCTAAAGATAAAAATTTAGGCGATATCTACAGGATTTGTAATAATCTGTCAAGGCGTCCGCCCAAGACTTTTCAGGAGGCCTGCCAGGTGTATTGGTTTTGTGCGGTGCTAAGAATCGGCACCTCCACCATTGGCCGCATTGACCAGCATCTCTACCCATTTTATAAAGGTGATCGGAAAAAGGGGTTGATTGATTTAGATAAAGCTAAATTAATCATCGCGGAGTTATTGTACCGTTTTGAAAAACGGGGCGCGGCCAAAGGTGATACTTTACAAAATATAACTTTAGGAGGAAAAAATAGTTACGGTGAAGACGAAGCTAACGATTTAACCTATGCGATTTTGGAATTGGCGGCAGGGAACAAATACGTTGAGCCTAAAATAAATGTGCGTGTCCATCAAAATTCTTCTAAGCGTTTATGGAATTTAATTACCGAGCTTCAGATGAGCGGCCGGGGAATCTGCACTATCTTTAATGATGAGGCAATTATTAATGGGCTGATAAAATACGGCCGGCCTAAAGAGGTTGCGTATAATTATTGCAATGACGGTTGTTCCGAAATAATTTTAGACGGGTTTGGCGAAACCTGGTTCCGCTATATTGATTGCGTGAAGGCAATAGAACATGTATTATTTAACGGTGAAGAGAATCTGCCGAAGCGGAAAAAAATGCAGTATTATTCTAAAAATGAGGACTATCTTGAAGTAAAAGCTCCGGTGCAAAAGGGGCAAAAAACCGGCGATTTTTTAATGATGAATGATTTCCCCGCTTTTTATCGGGCTTACCTAAAACAGCTAAAATATCAAATTGATATTATGCTGCGTGAACCTTATAATAGTGATAAATACCCGATGCGTTTGTTTACTGCCGCAACCATGCCCGATGTTTTGGAGAAGGCCCGGGAGCCATACGCCAATAAGTCTTGCTACCATACTTATGGTCTATTTATCGGTTCGTTGGGCACGGCGGTAAATAGTTTAGCGGCAATTAAATATTTAATTTATGATAAAAAGATTTTAACCAAGCCGAAATTGCTTACCGCTTTACAAAATAATTTTGAAAGTTACCCACTTATTCAAAAACTTTGCCAACAGGCTCCTAAATTTGGCAATGACGATGATCTTGTCGATAAAATGGCAGTAGGCATTGCCGGTAAGTTTGCGGTCTGGGTCCGGGCGTATAAAGATAGCACCGGCCAGCCGATTCTCCCCGGCCTCTATAACCACTTATTCCACCATACCGCTTATAGCGTAGGAGCTACGCCGGATGGCCGTGATTTCGGTTCGGCAATCGGCGAGCACATTTCGCCTACTCCCGGGACAGCGTTTTCCGGGCCCACGGCAATTATAAATTCCGTATGTAAAATTAACGTCGGCGAACAGATTTTTGGCTCAACTTTGCATCTTAACATTCCGGTAACATCGTTAAAGGGAACGGCTAATCCCCAGGATATTATTGCTGATTTAGCAAAAGTTTTTTGTCTTAAAGGAGGGTGTGTTCTAAACCTTAACGTTTTGGATTATCAAAAACTTATTGAAGCGCAGAAGCATCCTGAAAAATATAAAGATTTGCTGGTGCGCGTTTGGGGTTTTTCTTACTATTTTGTAAATTTAAGTAAAGAGATGCAGGATCACGTTATCGCCCGGGCTAAAGCTTTATGAACGGTTTTATTACTAAAATACAAAGATTTTCTTTGCATGACGGTCCCGGCATTCGGACTACTGTTTTTTTAAAAGGCTGCCCCCTGACTTGTGTTTGGTGCCAAAACCCCGAAACTATAGCTGAGTGTCCGGAGGTTTTATTTTTAAACGCCCACTGCATAGGTTGTCGAAAATGTGTTAAGTCTTGTCCGAAAAAATGTTTCAGTTGGGACAATCAGATTAAATTTAACAGCGTTAATTGTAATCGTTGCGGCCTATGTATCGATAATTGCCCGGCAGAGGCTTTAAACTGGTCGTCTCATGAATTATCCAGTGATGATATTATACGAGAAGCAATAAAAGATAAGCTTTACTATGATTTGTCGGGGGGCGGGCTGACTCTTTCCGGCGGGGAGCCGTTGGCGCAGATAGGTTTTTGTTATGAATTGGCAAAGAAAGCAAAATCTTTAGGGTTACACATAACCATTGATACTTCCGGCTATGTACCCAGGGCAGCATTAGAGAAAATAATGCCTTTTGTTGATTTGTTTTTATTTGATATAAAGTTCGTCGACCGCCGGTTGCATCAAAAATATACCGGCCAGCCGAATGACTTGATTTTAGGCAATTTTCAGCTATTATGTAAGCTTAAAAAGTTGGTTATTGTGCGTGTCCCTGTAATTACCGGGATAACTGACCGCCAGGACAATTTATTCCGAATAAATGATTTTATAAAACAGATCGATCCCGCGATAAAAATTGACTATATTCCTTTTAACGCTTTAATGTTAGAAAAGTATAAAATGTTGGGTAAAACTGTGTTGGCTAAGATTTAACCGGTTTAACCTTTACGGCTTATAATTTTGTTGATATATTACTACGTTATTAACGATTAAAATATTAATGGTTTTTAAGATTGGAGGCGTATGAGCTTTTTTAAAAGAGTAACGCGAAAGTTTTGGTCTTTGTGTTTTTACAGCCGTTTATCGCTGCACAGTTTATTGGGTTTGCCGGCGCAAACCAGTAAGGAAAGGCAGATATTTAAAGCAATATTTGACCAATTGGCGGATAAGAAAATTAGGGTTTTCGAGTGGGGCAGTGGTTTTAGCACAGTTTATTATGCGCGGTATTTAAGAAAGAAAGCTATTTCATTTGAGTGGCATGCTATTGATAACAATAAGCTATGGCATCAAAAGATTAAAAATATGGTAAAGGATAAAGGTTTTGACAATTGTATCAACCTTTACCTTAAGGAGTTTTTGCCTTTTTGGGAAAAACCCGGATGGGGTATTGTTCCTCCTCCTTGCGGAGTTTTTTCACCCAAAGAGGAGAATGAGTTATCCTATGTTAACTTTCCTAAGACCATTAACGAAAAGTTTGACGTAATGATTATTGATGCCCGTTTTAGGCGGCATTGCCTTCCAGTTGCCAAAGAGGTTCTTGCTTCGCAAGGTATAATAGTTTTGCATGATGCTCAAAAGCCGCATTATCAAATCGGTGTGGAAAAGTTTCCTTTTCAGAGGTTTATCGATAGTGGTGCGTGGGCGCCTTTTCAGCCGATACCCAATAAGGTGTGGGTTGGGGTGGCCGATAATAAAAAATTATTTGATTCTTTAAATTGTTTTTGACCAACAAAAAAAGTATGAAAAATTTTAAAGTATTATTCGTATACCCTAACGGCAAGCTATTAAATCCGCCGCCTATTTCTATAGGTATTTTTACCGCCTTGCTTAAGCAGAATGGTTTCGAGGCCGGTTTATTTGATACCACGCTTTATGATGATAACCTGAAAAAAGGTTCCGATGAGGCTAAACAGGATAATTTGCAGGTCAGGCCTTTTGATTATGGCGAAAGGGGCGTAAGGTTGAAAGAAACCATTATGGAAGAAGATTTAGCTAAAAAAGTTGAGGACTTTAAGCCTGACTTGATTACTATATCTATATTGGAATGCACTTACGCTATCGCTTTACGCGTGTTGAAAACTATGGAGAAATTTAATATTCCGGTTTTGGCGGGCGGGGTATTCACGACTTTTGCTCCCAAAATAGTTTTATCCAACAAGAGTGTAACGATGGCTTGTCTCGGTGAAGGTGAAGAAACTTTAGTTGAAGTTTGCCGGCGCATGGCCAATGGCGATGATTACTCCGATGTTGAAAACTTATGGGTTAAAAAAGACGGAAAAATTATCACGAATAAATTGAGGAAACCGATAGACCTCAATAAGTTGCCCATCCCTGACTACAGCCTTTTTGAACCCCAAAGATTTTTTAGGCCGATGGCCGGTAAAGTTTATTTAACTATACCTATGGAAACTAATCGCGGCTGTCCTTATTCCTGTACTTTCTGCAATTCCCCGTCAGCCACCCAGCTTTATCGTGATAGCAAAGCAGGGGTATTTTTTCGTAAGAAATCCATAAAAAAAATAAAAGACGAAATTAAATTTTTAGTTAAAAAATGGAACGCCGAGTACATATACTTTGCTTCCGACACTTTTCTAACTCTTACCGACAATGAGTTTGAGGAATTTGTAGATTTTTATAAAGACGTAAAGCTTCCTTTTTGGATACAGACACGGGTTGAGGTTGTCACCGAGTATAAAATAAAAAAGCTTAAAGAGATCGGTTGTCACCGGATGTCTATTGGCCTTGAGCACGGTAACAGTGAATTTCGCAAAAAAATATTAAAGAAAACATTTGATAACGATAAGATGGTTAAAGCATCCAAAATTATTGCTAAAGTGGGGATTCCTTTGACGGTTAACAATATGATTGGTTTTCCCGATGAAACCCGAGCGCTTATTTTTGATACCATTGAGTTGAACCGGCAATTAACTTTTGACACGGTTAACGCGGTAGCCTTCGCGCCTTTTCACGGGACATCTTTGCATAAGCTTTGCGTAGAGAGAGGCTATATCAGTGAAAATTTTACCCCCGGTTCGATTAACGTAGACGTTTCACTGGATATGCCGCAACTTTCTAAAGAAGAGATAAGGGGGCTGCAGAGAACGTTCGCTTTATATGCTAAAATGCCAAAAGATTATTGGCCAAAAATTGAGCGCGCAGAAAAGTTTGATGAAGAAGGCAACCGGGTGTTCAGCGAATTGAAAAAGATTTATCAGGAGAAATATTTTAATGAGATTTCACTGAACCCAAGCCCGAAGGGCGCAGCCCCGTTACCCTGAAATAATAATATTAAGGTTAGGGGCGTCCCGCACCTAAATATTTTATGTAGGGTAACGGGACAGCGTGAGGTGGTAGCCGAATTTCCCGCCTGCGTTTCACTCGGCGGGATCCCGCTTCCTTAATATAATTATCTAAAGAGGCGCTGAATCCTGAGTGAACGGAGTGAGTCGAAGGATGATCAATCTACAATGAATAAAATAAAGCTTCCCCTTAAGGTAGGAATAATCGGTTACGGTAAAGTTGGTAGAATACGCCACAAGTGTGTTGAAAATCATCCCCATCTGGAATTGATCGGTATTTGTGATAGCGATCCTAAAGCGCTGCATAATTCTAAAATAAAACATTACGGCGATTATAAGCAGTTACTGGATAAAAATCCCGATATAGTTTTCGTGTGCACGTATAATCTCTATATTCCGGAAATTTCCATTGAGGCGATATCGAGGGGAATACATGTTTTTAGCGAGAAGCCGCCGGGCAGGAACCTGGAAGATGTTAAAGCGATCAAGCGGGCGGCAATAAATAATCCTTTTGCAAAAGTAAAATTTGGTTTTAATCACCGCTATCATGAGGGGGTAGCCGAAGCAAAAACCATTGTCGATAGCGGCCGTTTGGGTAAAATAATGTGGATGCGGGGCGTTTACGGAAAGGCCGGCGGCCAGGGATATGATTGCAATTGGCGTAATAATATAGAATTGTCCGGTGGAGGGATCCTCATCGATCAAGGCATCCATATGTTGGATTTATTTCGCTTTTTTTGCGGCGAATACGATGAAGTTAAAAGTTTTGTAGGGAATTCTTACTGGAAGGTGGGGGTAGAAGATAATGTTTTTGCTTTATTGCGTAACAGTAAAACCGCTCAAACCGCGATGATCCATTCGTCGGCAACGCAATGGCGGCATAAATTTTTACTGGAAATTTATATGGAAAAAGGCTATTTGGAAATTGATGGAATTTTGTCTTCAACGCGCACTTATGGAAGGGAAACTTTAAAAACCGCCCGGTGCGTTCTTGATGATAATAAATACCCTCTTCCTAACCCGCAGGAAAATATGACTTATTATGATAACGATAATTCCTGGCGTGATGAGATCAATGAATTTGTTGATTGCATCGTTGCCAACAAACCGATCAATAACGGCGGTATAGACGATGCGGTAAAAACAATGGAATTGGTTCAAAGAATTTATTGCGATGACAACGGCAAGCCTAACTTAGGTGCCGATTCGTTATCACGGCGCGCATTGTATGGGAGGGTATTATGAAAAGCGTAGTTTTTTTGGATGATTTGAAAGAATCGGACATCCGTCCGGAGAAAATGTATGACGAATATAAAGAACTTCTTCGTCAGGATACGCTTAAGTATTTTTCTGACCATTCTTTGTTGGTAAAAGTTGCTTGCCCGGGATGTTTAAATAAAAATTCTAAAGGTGTTTTTAAAAAAGACGGTTTTAATTACTGTATATGTGACAAATGTGGTTCTTTTTTTGTTTCGCCGCGGCCCAGCGATGAAGCATTAAGGGATTTCTATAAGAATTCTCGAGCGGGTATCTTTTTGCGAAAGAAATTTTTGACCAATACTTTAGAATCGCGTTCAAAAAACATTTTTTCTTATCGTATCCAATGGATAACCGGGTTAGTTGAAGAATACGCGCCTTCGGCCAAGGTGTTTCTGGATTATGGCACGCGGTATCCTACTTTTATGAAAGAATTAGATAATACCGGCATTTTTTCTTCTTTTTTTTCCGTAAAGCCGGAGTATTTTGGCCAGGAAGATCTTTTACCTAAAAATGTCAAAACTGCCGAAGCTAAATGTATTTTTAAAGAAGATATAGATGTGTTCGCGGCCTTTGAAATAGTGGAGAGAGTGTTTAGTCCTCGGGAATTATTCCGGCAAGCTTCCGCGGCATGCCGGAAAGGTGGGTTATTTATTATTACGTCAGCTACTTCCAGTGGTTTCGAATATCAGGTTTTAAAAGAACATTCTCCTAATATTATAGCTCCTGATCGCCTGAATATTTTAGCCCTGGAAGCATTGACCAATCAGATAGAAAAATCCGGTTTTGAAATAATTGAGGTTAGCACCCCCGGAAGGCTTGACGTGGAAATAGTAAAGAGGGTTTATGAAAAAAACCCCGGCATTCCGCTGGATTCGTTCTGGAAGTACATTTTTAATAATCGCGATGCCAATGCGCTTCATTCTTTCCAGGAATACCTGCAGCAGTTTCGATTGAGTTCTCACGTGCGTATCGCCGCGATAAAGAAATAAAAATACACATAAATTAAAAGAGGTTGGGCTATGAATAACATTGAACAGGGCCTTAAGAAATCAGCCGATATCCAATCATTCGCTAAGAATTATTTTAGTTATCTTTATAAATTATTGGACGAACTTGACCCCGGCCAAATCGCTGCTTTTGCCCGGGAAATGGAGAATGCCCGGCAGAATTGCAGTAATATTTTTTTTGTCGGCAACGGCGGTTCCGCGGCGACTGCTTCGCACATGGCTAACGATTTTAGTACTGATATTCATAAGCGTACCTTAACCGATAAGCCTTTTCGCGCGATGTCATTGACCGATAACTGCGCGGTAATGCTGGCGGTGGCTAATGATACCGGTTACGAGAATATATTTGTCAACCAGCTTAGGATTCATTATCGTAAAGGCGACAAATTAGTAGCAATCTCGGCAAGCGGCAATTCTCCCAATGTGGTAGTTGCTGCCGAGTGGGTTAAAAAACAAGGCGGCGCGGTAATCGCGCTGGTGGGCTTTGATGGAGGAAAGCTTAAAGAGATTGGCGATGTGGTGGTGCAGGTAAAAGCCGTAAAAGGCGAATATGGGCCGGTAGAAGACATCCACATGATTTTGGATCACTTGGTTTCCTATTGGTTGCAGTATCAAATACAAAAGAAGGACGCCAAATAATGAAGCAGACCCGCAAAAAAATGGAGCCCACTCGGGCTAAAGGTCGAGATTCCTTGGGCGGAATACTGAGCGGCCAAAAACGTATCCGCGTCATGGATGGCACGTATTTTGGCCGCGAACGTATAAAGGTTTTGATTGGGCCGTCGAGTTTTGGCGAACAAGACCCTTTGCCTTTAAATCTTTTAAAAGAAAAGGGGTTTGAAATTGTCAATAATCCCTATAAGCGTAAATTAACTAAGGATGAGGTAATTAAACTTTTATCGGAAAATGTGGCGGGTTTAATCGCTGGCTTAGAACCTTTAGACCGAGAGGTTTTAAGCAAAACAGCGCTCAGGGTAATTTCCCGTTGTGGCTCGGGTATGTCCAATGTAGATTTAAAAGCTGCTGCGGAAAAGGGAATTAAGGTTTATTCAACTCCTCAGGGCCCGGTAACGGCAGTCGCTGAGCTTACGGTGGGCGCGTTATTAAATTTACTGCGTAGAATTTCTTTTATGGATAACCAGTTGCATGCCGGAAAATGGAACAAGCAAATTGGCTGCCAGCTTGAAGGGAAAACCGTTGCCATTATCGGTTTTGGCCGTATCGGTAAAAAGTTAGCCGCGTTAATTAAGGCTTTTGGCGCTAAACTAATTGCTGTCGACCCAAACTCAAAAGGCGAGATTGACGGCGTAAAAATAGTTTCTCTCGAACAAGCTCTCAGGGAGGCCGATATTATTTCGCTTCATGCCGCCGGCGAGGAAGAAATTATCGGTAGCCGTGAAATAAAACTGATGAAAAAAGGCGTTTTTATTTTAAACGCGGCGCGTGGTAGTCTGCTTAATGAGCCGGCGTTAGCTGATGCCCTGGAAAGCAAAAAAGTTGCCGGGGCGTGGCTGGATGCTTTTGGCGTTGAGCCGTATCAAGGGCCGCTTACAAAATATTCCCAGGTAGTTCTTACTCCCCATGTGGGTTCTTACACTATAGAATGCCGAAAAGCTATGGAGATGGAAGCGGCGGAGAACCTCTTACTTGGTTTTAAGGAAGCAGGCATTTATGAGTGATGTTTCTCATTTTCTAAGTGTTGCTAAGACTATTTCCCGCAAGGCCGGAGATTTTCTTGTGGGAGGGGCAAAAGAGATTCGTTGCATCGATAGCCAGGAGCATCATGATATAAAGCTTCGGGCTGATAAAATGTCAGAGGCCATAATTCTTGAAGGCTTGCGCGAAGCAGGGGGGTTGCCGGTACTCTCTGAAGAGGCGGGTTTAGTGGGAGGAAGCCGAAGTGGTTTTCATTGGATCGTTGACCCACTGGACGGGACGATTAATTATTCGCGGAGTATTCCTTTGTGCTGCGTGTCTATCGGGCTTTGGGACGGCGATGCGCCGGTATGCGGTGTAGTTTACGACCCTTACCGGCAAGAAATGTTTTCCGGTATCGCTCGCGAAGGCGCTTGGCTTAATGAACAGGCTGTCCGCGTGAGTAATGTAGAGTCGAAAGATCAGGGTATTTTGGTATCCGGTTTTCCCGCTCACGCCGACCTTTCGGAAGAATCCCTGCGTGTATTCATTGATTCCGTCAGGTCTTATCGTAAGCTTCGCTGGTTAGGGTCTGCGGCATTATCGCTTGCCTACGTGGCTTGCGGCCGCGCCGACGTTTATGAAGAGAAAAATATTATGCTTTGGGATATTGCCGGCGCCGCGCCGATTTTATTGGGCGCGGGCGGCTCATTCCGGTTGGATAAGACTAAAAAAGAATTTTGCCTCAATGTATCCGCCGGCAATGGGTTAATAAAATTTTAATAATGAAAGTAACGGTGTTAATGACCGTATATAATGGCGGGCAGTATTTACGCCAGGCTGTTGAAAGCGTTCTGGCGCAAAGGTATAAAGATTTTGAATTCTTAATCATTGATGATTGCAGCACGGACGACTCGGCAAATATTATCAAGTCTTTTAACGATAACCGAATTGTTATCCATGCCAATGAAAAGAATATCGGTCAAACCGCATCATTAAATGTGGGTTTAAAATTAGCGAAAGGCCGATATATCGCGCGCATTGACGCCGATGACATCGCTTTTCCGCATTGGCTTCAGAGCCAGGTTAATTTCCTGGAAAATAACGGTGAGGTCGATGTTCTAAGCGCCGGCCTGGTGACGTTTGATGAAAAAGGTTTGGGCAAGGCATATTTTTCTCCGTCTTGCCGCGAAGACGTCCTTTTAAAAGCGATTATCAAGTCCCCGATTAATCACGGTAGCGCGTTGATTAAGAAAGAAACTATTTTAGGCATCGGCGGGTATAATAATAATTATAGAATCGCCGCGGATTATGACGTATGGATAAATCTTTTAAGACAGAATGGAAGGATAGCCAGTAATCCGGATATTGTGATGGCAATCCGTTGCCATGCCGGGTCGGAGAGCGAAAAAAATAAGCTTACGCTGACGTTAAAGGAAATCGCTGATATTTCGAGGCGGCATGTTCAGTTTCTTACCGGCATAGATTTAACCGAAGAAGAGAGTTTGCTGATGTGCCGGGCGCACTATGACGAAGGCGGGTTGGATGCGACAAATTTCCTCCGGGCGGTGGAGATTCATAAAAATGTCTATGCGTCTTTAAGGCCGGATTTGAATTTGGTGAAAGCAAGAGTGAAGTTTTGGTATAAAAAACAAGCCCGGACGTTTTTTTTAAGGCGGATTTATTGGTATATTCTTCATCCTGGCCGATTAGAGGTCAGGATGGCGGCGCAAGAGTGTTTAAGAAAATTAGGATTTAGCGTTGTTTTCGTTGGATTGCTTATTTTATCTTTTTTTCCGCAGTCATTTTTGGATTTTATTTTAAAAGCCTATTATTTTATTCACGCGGCAATCGCAAAAACGCTTCTAAGAGGGGAGAAAGAAGGCTCATGACTGAAGAAGTTAATTCTATGAGAGGCATCTTGCGCAAGACCGGCTTTTTTATGTTGGGCATCCTTTCGCTGCTTTATATTGTTTTCTCAAAGGATTTCGCGAAAATGCGCCTGGAGTTTTCTTTTTTGAATTTTCCCGTATTTGTGGGGGAAATTCTTTTGTTTACCTGTCTTATTTCGTCTTTTTTTGTTTTTGATTTTCGTTCTATCAAGGGCCGGCAATGGATTGTAGTTTTTTATTTTCTATGCGTTATTTTAAAGGCTCTTCAAGGCTACAGCTTATGGGGGCCGCTGGCATTCCGCCACGCGGCACTATTTTATTATCTGGTTTTTATATTTTTCGGATTTATCTTCTACAAAAAGTCTTTTTTTTCCGAGCCTCTAAAAATTTTTATTGTGTCTTTAATCCTTGTCCTGTGCGTAACGAAATACTTCCACGACTATTGGGTTTTAGCATTATGGGCGATCGCGTTTATTTTGATTAAATCTTTTCGCCGCAGGGCAATAAAATATTTATTCTACGCTGCTTTATTGTCAACCATCTTTCTTTCTTATAAGCTTGCTATTTTAACTTCCCGGACATTTGTCGTAGGAAATATCGCCGCGGTGGTTTTTCTGATAATAGCGGTTTTTCTTATAGCTAAAATCAGGATTTTTTATAAAGCGGTTATCGCCGGAGTTATTTTTATACTATTAGCCGCTTTTGTGGTTAAGCATTCTTCTGCTAATGCTTCGGGAACAATTTTTGATATAAAGGGCAATATAAGCCGGTTTAAGGAAACTGAGGAGTTCATAAAAGCCCGTCGGCCTTTTCATGTCAGCCGATGCCCTAAAAAAGTAAAGTTATTTAATCCTGAAAAAGCAGTTACTTTTGAATTAGCTGAGGCGCCTGCTCCCGTAAGTAATGCAATGCCTCAGATAGGAACCTTTGAGAAAAGGGATATTTTATCGAGAGGTAACATTAAACAAAATGAAGCGCTTGCTCTCGCAAGCGATGTAATATTTCAGAAAAAAACCTCGGGGAAAAAGGATGCTTTGTCGAGTAGGAACATTGGTCAAGAGAAAGCGCCTGCTTTCTTAAGCAACGCAATGTTTTATAACGGAACCTTTTGGAAAAATGATATTTTATTGAGTCGAGACATTGGACGAATGGAGGCGCTTGCTTACGCAAGCGATGCGATGTTTCTGGAAGAAACCCCTGGGAAGAAGGGTACCTTGCTTAAACCGGCGCCGGTAGAAAGGCCGACGGAGAGTGCTTATGGTAATTCTGTGTACCGCCTTTTTATCTGGCGGGATATGATTGTTGAATTTTCTCAGCATTGGCCCATTTTCGGTTTTTCTTTCGGGAAACCCTTGCGTTCCGAGAGCTTAGAAATTATGGAGTTGGGAACTATTGATTGGTTAAGAGATGGATGGCTTGAGGCGCATAATGCTTATTTGGATATACTTTATCGCATGGGTATTTTAGGCGTTGCGTTATTGGGCTTTTTAATATGGCAATTCTGTAGTATGGTGAAGAGCTTTATCGCGCTTGAGTCTTTATCCGGAATATTGTTATGCTCTATTTTAATTAATTGGTTGGTTGCCGCGAATTTTTTGCCTATCCTGGAGCTTCCTTATAACGCTATCCCTATTTGGGCGCTTTGGGGTATGGCGTTAGGGTATTTGAAAGAACTAAAAGACCGGCAGGATAAGACTATAGAAATCTTAAGCAAGTAAAATATGAAAGAAAATGAAGGCAACTAGTGCAGAGTGAAGCGGAGCCTCCTGGGAGGGCAGAGGCCACAGAGGGAGATTCAATTCTCTGTGGTTGGTTTTTGACAGAACGAATACTTAAAAAAGGAGAGAAAAGTGGCGGTTATCTTTAGTAATAAAAATTGGGAAAAGTATATTATTTTTTTAATTGCTATCGGTTTTTCCCTATGCGCCCTTATTCTCAGGCTTGATAAGCTAGCGCAACACAATCTTTGGAACGATGAGTTATTCCAATTGTCAACGATGCATGGAAACTTTTCGGAGTTGATAAAGGAACTGCCCCACAGTGAACTCAATTCTTATCTGAATTGGGATACTTTTTTGGTTTATCCTTTCTTCAAGGCCTTTTCTTATAATAAATGGGGGTTGGCAATACCCCATATTATCGCGACTATTTTAGGGTTTTACCTTCTTTATCTTATTTGCCGGCTTTATTTTAAAACTATATGGGGTTATGTTATTTCTTTCGGTGTTGTTTGTTTTAATGCCAGTTTAATAAATTATGCGACGGAAATAAGGCCTTACGCGGTTCTTCCGACCCTGGCTCTGGCGAGCCTGTATTTGTCGGAAACTCTGATAAATAAAATTGATTTAAGCCCGGTAAGGAAGCTTTTCATCGCCGCATTTTTTCTTTTGATTATCGGTTTCCATACTTATGGGGCTTTTATCCTTTTTTTATCCCTGGTTTTTGTTTTAGTGAATAAGCCGCGCGCCCGAGCCTTCGGCAGTATTTTTAAAAGTATATCTAAAATCCTGCTCATTATTTTTTTGATCGGACTGCCATTCTGGTTATTTTGTGTCTTTGGGCCGTTTCATCTTAGTTTGGAGCAAACCAGGAAAAATGTGTTTGAGTTTATTCCCAATCCCCGCCATAATATTGTCGGTTTTTTAAAAGGTATTCTGGGAAATCTGATTGGTTGCAAAAAATTATACTTCTTATTGGTTGCCTTGATTTTTCCGTTTGTTTTACCCTATAAAGAAAAGCTGAGGCAGATTTCTTTTTTAGTTATTATGATATTTTTTCCGATATTATTGATTTTAACAAGCGATTTAATAAGTGGATATTGGTTTCTTCAGCGGCAGTTTATCTGGGTAATGCCGTTTTTTGCATTTTTTTTAGGATGGTCGGGGGATTCTTTTGTAACCTATATTTCCGGGAGATTATCTTTTTCATGGTATAGGAAAGTATACCCTTGCGGGCACAAGTAAAACAACTTTCCTAACCACTGAAAATAACCTAAATAAGTCATTCCCAAAGGAAATTTTCTTGAAATCCAGGCAATTTAAGTGAAGATTACTTAAAAAAGGCAGGTTAAAAAATGAAAATTGTTTTAGTACAACCACCTAACGTGCAAAGAAGCGGTGATTGGAAAAAGATGAAAGTCTCCCGGCCGCCGATAAATCTTGCTCTCTTGGCTTCATACCTAAGGCAGTTTGGGCATGAGCTTTTTATTTATGACCTTGATTGGTTTGAAGGAAGCATAGATGAAGTTGGTGCGCTGATTTTGGCCAAAAATCCCGATGTGGTGGGGTTTACTTGTCTTACACCAAGGATTGAGATTACCTTACTTATTGCCGCTAAAATCAAACAACTTAACCCTGGGGTAAAGATAGTTTTGGGCGGCGCGCATGTTAACGCGGTCAAGGAGCAATCTCTTTATACGGCAGATATCGATTATGCGATTTATGGCGAGGCTGAAGAAGCATTGGTTGAGTTATTAAAGGCGATAAAAGCCGGGGGTGATCTCGGCAAAATACGAAATTTGATTTATCGTGAAGGTGAAAAAGTAATCATAAATCCTATCAGGCCGTTTATCCAAAACATCGATGGATTGCCGTTTCCCGCCTGGGACCTTTTAAATCTGCCGGATTATAAAGATCCCGCCAATTTTAACGGTATCCATATGGGCGTGATGACCGCGCGTGGATGTCCGTGGAATTGTATTTTTTGTTCTTCAGGAGTGATTTGGGGCCGCAAGGTAAGGTTCCGTTCCGCGGAGAATGTGGCCGACGAGCTGCAATATATTGTGGAAAAACTCGGGATAACCAACGTGATGTTTTATGACGACACCTTTACTTTAAATAAAACGCGATTTTTAAAAATTTGCGAGGAAATAACAAAACGTAAATTGAATTTGCGATACTACTGTCAGCTTCGCGTTGATACGATAGACGACGAGATTGCCGATGGTTTGGCTAAGTCGGGCTGTATGACTGCCGCCCTGGGGATCGAGTCCGGCGACGAAGAGATACTAAAAACACTCAAAAAGGGCATTAAGAAGAGCCAGGCGCATAAGGCTGTCGCGGCATTGAAGTCCGCGGGGGTTCCTATGCTTGCCAGCTACATCATCGGAAGCCCGGGCGACACGCACGAATCGATTAATAAGACCTTTGAGTTTGCAAAAGAATTGGATACGAACCAGACCAAGTTTATGATCTGCACGCCTTTTCCCGGAACGGAGTTATTTAATATGGCCGTGGCGAAAGGAATTTTATCCGATCGCCCTACCCCGGCCCAGTGCGCTGACCTTACTTATTATCAACATGTCGCGGCAAATATGTCCAAGGTTTCCGATGAAGAATTGCTGCGGTACCAAAGGGATGCCTATGGTTTATTTAAGCCACGCCCTGCGGCCTCTCCCAAAAAATAGGAGAAGTTTTTTTGACCGAGAACCGAAATGACATAATCGATATTTTGAAAGGTATTGCTATTATTTTAGTTGTTTACGGCCACGTTATCCAGCGCACGATGGTTGTGGCCGGCGCGGATTTTTTCTTAAATCCCGTTTTCAAGGTTATCTATACGTTTCACATGCCGGTATTTTTCTTTATCAGCGGATATTTGATGGCCGGGACGTTAAGCCGAAGAAGCCTTACGGAGGCGTTTAAGTCTAAGTGTAAAACCTTACTCGTTCCCTTTATCGCGTGGGGGACATTGGGCGTTTTTACAATTTATGTTCTTAATGGGGTCGACGGTAAGGCTTTAGGCATCGCTCACCTGCCTGATGATTTTCTTAATGATTTATTATTAAATCCCGCAATATGGTTTTTGTTTGCGCTGTTTGTATCGAGCTGTTTGTTGTTGTATTCTGTCAGATGGGCAAAGCGTTTTGGCGTAGCTAGTTTTTTGTTGGTCTATTTTCTCATTGTCATGATTCCGTTCAATAGATATTGCGCGCTCTATTATATCAAATGGTTTTATTTATTTTATCTGGCCGGGTATTTTTTCAGTAAAAGCCGGTTTACGATAACGAGCAAAGTTATCCGCGAGGCCATCCTGATTGTTTCTTTAATTATGTTTACCGCGCTTGTGTTTTATTGGAATAAGAATGATTATATTTATATCAATAAAATGGGATTTATGTCCCACGATTATCTTTATGAATTTTTGAGAGTAACCTATCGATATGTTTTGGGATTTTTAGGGATTATTATTATTTATTACGTCGGAGTTTATCTGTCGAAGACAAAATTACATTCTTCTCTGGCCTATATCGGCATTTATTCTCTGGACATTTATTTGGTTCAAAGGTATATCGTTGAGGGGCTTTACCCGAGAATAGCAAGCAAAATGCGTATTAACTTTGATTTTAATTCGCCGATTTTTCTTTGTTGTTTTGCGCCGTTCGCTGCAATATTCTTTGTTAGCGTATGCCTGTTGGCCTCAAGGCTATTGATTAGGCGCAGCCCGTTATTGTGCCGGTTGCTTCTGGGTAATAGAATTTGGAGAGATAAGGGAAATGTTTTATTCACTAAATGCGTTTGTATTAGTCGAGGAAACCATGAATGATATAGCCGGCCATTACGATGCCCTGGCGCATCAGCGCGATAGCTATCTGGCAAAACACAAATACTACCATTCTTTGTTGCATAAATACTACGGTTATTTTGTTCCCCGGCATAAAAAAATTTTAGAAGTTGGCTGCGGCACGGGCAGCCTTCTCAATAGCCTTGAGCCTTCCCTCGGCGTGGGTATCGATATCAGTAAAGAAATGATTAAAATCGCCCGGGAGAAATACCCGCATTTACATTTTGAGGCCGGCGATATCACAAAAGTAACAAGACAAGAAAAATTTGACTATATTATTCTTTCCGGTTTGCTGGGAGAGATGGACGACATCCAGAAGTTTTTGGAAGATTTGAGAAAGTTTTGCGCTAAGGATACGCGTATAATAATCGAATACTATAGTTATTTTTGGCAATATATCCTTAAGATCGGCGAAAAGTTACATATAAAGATCCCGCAAAAAAATCAGAATTGGATTACGATGCACGATATCCATAATTTTCTTACGTTGGCAGGATACGAGCCGATAAAAAAAGAAAGAAAAATATTATTTCCCTGCCATATCTGGGGATTGAGTTACTTTTTAAATAAATTTTTGGCTAATCTTCCGATAATCAACGCTTTAACTTTAAATCATTTTGTAATCGCGCGTCCTATTTTTCCTGAACAGGAAGATTTTTCTATCACCGTGTTGATACCTTGCCGTAATGAAAAAGGCAATGTTGAACCGGCAGTAACGCGCACGCCTTTTTTCGGCAAAAACCAGGAATTCATCTTTGTGGAAGGATGGTCGAAAGACGGCACCTACGAGGAGATCGAAAGGGTTATAAAAAAATATCCCGGCAAAAATATTAAACTCTATAAACAGGCCGGCGAGGGTAAAGGGGATGCGGTGCGTTTGGGTTTCAGCAAAGCCGCCGGCGACATCCTGATGATTTTGGACGCGGACTTGACTGTTCCTCCCGAGGAACTGCCGAAATTTTACAATGCCATAAAAGATAATAAAGGCGAGTTTGTCAACGGTTGCCGCCTGGTTTATCCTTTGGAGAAAGATGCCATGCGTTTTCTCAATATGGCCGCTAATAAGTTTTTTGGGATATTTTTTTCATGGCTGCTGGGGCAGCGTTTTAAAGATACTCTTTGCGGGACTAAAGTTTTATCCCGGCGTCGTTATGAAGAAATAGCAGAAAATCGCTCATATTTTGGAGATTTTGACCCCTTCGGTGATTTCGATTTAATCTTTGGGGCGGTTAAATTGAATTTAAAAATCGTCGATTTACCCATTCACTACAAAAGCCGGGATTACGGAGCTACGCAAATAAGAAGGTTCCAGCATGGGATGCTGCTCTTGCGTATGTGCGTTTTCGCGATGAGGAAAATAAAATTTTTATGAAGACCAGCCGACTTTTACTGATAACATTTTTTTTATTTTTTCTTCTTTGCTCATTAGGATTTTCGGTTGCCCGGCATCGAGCCGTGTGGAATGACGAGGGCTATACGCAATTGTTTAATGTTGAGAAGCTATCATATCAAAGTATAATTTTGGGCAAAGTGGCGGAAGGAAATAATTCCCCTTTATTTTATATTATACAAAAAGCCATCTCGGCGATGATGCATTATTCCATCCCTATTACCTATAGCCAATGGGGGGCCGGTAAAAAGGAAATTACCGAAAATGCTTTGAAGTCTCAGATTATATTGCGGATTAATCCGGTATTGTTTATGTCTCTTGCGATTACTGCTATTTTTTACTATTTTTCTAAACGGTATTCGATTTGGTCGGGTTTTTATTCTGTTTTAGTCGCTTTATCGTCGTTTATGGTCTGGGCTTATTGGGCCGAAGCCCGGCCTTATGCTTTATTGGCATTTTTAACAACTATACAGTTATTGGTTTTCCTTGATTTAGCTAATGGGGTAGATCGACATCGTAAAAATTGGCACATTCTAACGATTATTCATTTCCTTTTGGCATTAACTTCGGCAATGGCCATAATTCAGATAACCGTCATCAGTTTTATTTTATGGCTCAAGTTAGAGAGAAATTGGCGTAAGTACATTACCCTGTTTCTCCTCCCTTCTTTAATCTGCCTCGGCTATTATCTGCGCTCTCCTAAATACTCATTTTGTTTTATCGATGGGCCGATGAGTCTAATCAATGCCAGTATTTCCAAAGACCGGTTTCTAATCATTCTTTTTTTTATTTTTTATTTTATCGTTTCCCGTCTTGGCGCAGGAAAACCTTTAATTACTCGCACAATCAATTTATTGAATAAGGATCAAGCTAAGAGCGTGGGAAATTATTTATTGGCCACGATGCTGATGCTATCGGGGTATTTTTTGTTTCTTTTTACGCTTAAACTAAAAGCAAAAGGACCGGGCTTTCCTGTATCCAATCGATATTTTATCTCTTTAACTCCTTTAGGGATCATCGCGGCAACTCTTTTTTCTATCTATTTGGTAAAAGCTCCAAAAAGCAAATTGGGCAAGATTACGGTAGTGATAGGGTTAGTAGTATTGCTGGTAATGCGCGGCGTAAGAACCGCCGCGTTTCGTTTTTAATTTTTCTGGCTGGATACAGCCAGAAAAAGTTGTAAGAGTTATCTTCGAACCAAAAGGTATTCGCATTTTTCGGTCAAAAAGGAAAAAATTACGCCGGAAATAAAAACAAGCGAAATTTTTTCCCAAAACCGGCAAAATGCGTTTCGCGCATTCTGCCGGTTAATGTGTTTGCCGCCGGCTTAAGTATTTTTCGATTATTTGATTGATTGAAAAGGCAATCGCAATCAGGTATAAAGGAGCAATGGGCAGGGCCCAACGGCCTACTGTGTTGAAGGGAGAATACAGCAGGACATGAGCTAAAACGATACGGAAAATAAAGAAAGGGATATAAAATTCTTCCTTTTCGCTGCCAACAGGATTAAAGATCGGCGACCGTTTTTTAATCGTTAAAATCATCAAGTATAAAAATGCCCAAAAAGACAGGCAGGAAATTATCAGCCGCAGGCTGTTTTTTAAAAGCGCAAGATCAAAAATTTTTGCCAACCAGTCCGGATAAGAAACAAAACCCATTTTCGTCGACTCCCAGAAAAACATCTTTAACGCGTCAACGCAGTTGAGCAAGAAAAATTGAACCGGATGCTGTAAGGTTTTTTCAATAATTGAAGACATTAACACCGCGTCAGCTTTATCTTTGGGAAGTTTATCCATCTCCGTCAGCTCTCTGAATTTTCCTACACCATAGGTATCGGAAGTCGAGGGATGCCAGAAGCGGCACTTTTCTTCTCCGAAAATTGAGTTGCAAAAACCTTCCCCCGGAATATAGGCGACGGCGGTTTCCAGCCTTTCTAAAGTAAGTTTTTCGCTTCGCCGGACAGCGCTTCCGTAAAGCGCCCAAGTCCCCCGGTCGGTTAAATCATAAACGCCGTTATATTTTTGGTTTGTCGATTTGTAGAGAATAACCGCGGAGTTAAAAACAACGGAAGCGGTTAAAAGAAATAAAAAGGCATTGAGCAATATCTTTGTTCTTTTGCGCATGAAAGATGAGATGGCGAGGGCAACGTAGGGGGAGAGAAAGAGAAAGAAAACATAAGCATAGACGGATTTTACCGAGGTTATAAGTAAAAATAAAATGCCGATAATAGCGCCGAGAAGCAATGAGTCTTTTGGCCGGCCCTGTTGTATTTTTTGCCATGATTTTGCGGCGGCCAAGATGATTCCCAGGATAAAGGGGTATGCGGCGATTTCGGAGTAGAGGCTGAAGGCGGTGTTGACGATTGCCGGAGAAAAACCGATATAAATGATTGTCAGGATTACGATGATTTTGCGGATTCGCAATTTTTTTAATATCCGATAAGCCAGCCATTGGGTCAGCAGCAGAATGGCGACTTGAATAAATCTCAGGATGATCTGGTAAAAAATTCCCAGGGAACCGGCAAGATTCATTGCAAAGGATATTATGAATGGGTATAGCGGTTCACGATTGGGCCCGGTTTTAAAATATTGAATCCAGCCATTTTTATAAAGCATTGTTCCCAGTTTTTCGTATGTTATGGCGTCACAGCTTATGTCCATGCGGGTTGCGAAAATAAGATATATCCAATAAATCAGACAGGCAATGAAGGAAAAGAGAAGCGGTTTGTCGAGACGGCAAAATTTTTTTTTGATGATGGCGATAAAAGGGGTATTCATTTTTTAATTAGACAAAACAAGGGTAAATATATATAATATTATAATATTTTATCTTTGGCAATAAGAGAAGTAAAGAGGTATTTTCTTAAAAGGAGGAAATAATAGATGACAACGACTCTTTTAATCCCCACTCTTAACGAAATAATCGGCATGAAGGAAATCATGGTAAAGGTCAAGAAGGAATGGGTTGACCAGATAATCGTTCTTGACGGAGGATCGACGGACGGGACCGTAGAGTACGCTAAAGAACGCGGTTATTCCGTGTATGTTCAGAAACAGATTGGCCTGCGCAACGCTTATAATGAAGTCTGGCCGATGATAAAAGGCGATGTCGTAATAACTTTCAGCCCCGATGGTAATTCTATTCCCGAAGCCATTCCGCTTCTCGTAGAAAAGATGAAGGAAGGTTATGATATGGTTATTGCTTCGCGGTATCTGGGAGAGGCGCGCAGCGAGGATGATGATGTCTTAACCGGGTTTGGTAATTGGATGTTTACCAATATGTTAAATATTTTGTACGGAGCGCATTATACCGACGCCATCGGCATCTACCGGGCTTATAAGACCAGGCTCGCTTATGATTTAGGTTTGGATAAAGATGAGGGGTTTATTTTTGCGGAGAAACTGTTTAATACCCACATCAGTTGGGAACCGCTGTTGTCGGTACGGGCGGCAAAGAGAAAGCTAAAGATTGCTGAAATTCCGGCAAGCGAGCCGGCTCGCATCGGCGGGGTAAGGAAACTACAAGCTTTTAAATGGGGAGCGGTAATTCTGCTTCAGTTTATCCGGGAAAAGTTCGCGTGGAAATAGAGAATACGAGGTAGAAAACATGCAGATTCTGGTTACCGGAGGGGCAGGATATATCGGGTCGGTTTTAGTTCCCGAGCTATTGAAGTGCGGCCATAAAGTGACTGTTTTGGATAATTTTATGTACCGGCAGAACTCTTTGCTTGAATGCGCGGCTAATGATAATTTTAATGTGGTAAAGGGGGATGTCCGGGACGAAGGCATCTTAAAAGAACTTTTGCCGAAAGCGGATTGCATTATTCCCTTGGCGGCTTTAGTCGGCGCGCCCTTGTGCAACCGGGATAAGATAGGCGCCGTAACTATCAACCGGGATGCTGTCGCTTTAATCGTTAAACTTGCCTCCCGGGAACAGAGAATAATCATACCTACGACTAACAGCGGTTATGGTATCGGCCAAAAGGGGGTCCCTTGCACCGAGGAAAGTCCTTTGAACCCGATTACTTTATATGGAAAAGTCAAAATGGAAGCGGAAAAAATAGTCCTTGACCGGGGCAACTCCATTAGTTTTCGTTTGGCTACTGTTTTCGGGATGTCGCCGCGAATGAGGTTGGATTTATTGGTAAACGATTTTACCTACCGGGCGGTGAAAGATAGGTTTGTAGTTGTTTTTGAAGGCCATTTCAAGAGAAACTATATCCATGTGCGCGATGTGGCAAGGGCGTTTATACACGCGATGGATAATTTCGCTAAAATGAAGAATGAAGCTTATAACGTAGGTTTATCCGAAGCGAATATCTCCAAGCTGGAGCTTTGCGCCAAGATAAAGGAGCAAGTCGCTGATTTTGTATATCTTGAATCTCCTGTAGGTGAGGACCCGGATAAGAGGGATTATATTGTTTCCAATGAGAAAATTGAGCGAACCGGATTCAAGCCGGCTTATTCTCTTGAGGGCGGGATAAAGGAGCTTATTAAAGGGTATGCGTTTTTAAGCAACGGCCAATGTGGCAATGTTTAACCCAAAAAATGCCTGTCTGGCGGGAGGCATTTTTTCCCGGAACCGGAAAAATGCGTGTAACGTATTTTTCCGGTTAATGATTCGAGAAGGATATATTGATGTTGAAGCAAAAGCGTAATAAATTACATAAGTTTTTAAAAAATAAGGCGGACTGGCTGAGAAAAGAGACGCTTAAGATACATAAGGTGTCTGCTGAAACAAGGCTGGCGTCTTCTTTGTCGGCAGTAGAAATATTCACCGTTTTGTATTACGGTGATATCCTCAGGTATGACGCAAAAAATACGGATTGGCCGGGCCGGGACAGATTTATCATAAGTAAAGGCCATGGCGCGGTTTCTTTATATCCGGCGCTCGCGGACCTGGGTTTCTTTGACAGCGATGAATTAATGAAAGTCTGCAAAGCGGGATCTTTTCTCGGCAGTATTCCCGATCCGGTTGTCCCGGGGTTTGAGACCATCAACGGTTCCTTAGGGCACGGGCTTGGCGTTGCCTGCGGCATGTGCGTCGCGTTGAAGCTTAAGAAAAGAAAAGAGAAAGTATTTGTTTTAATCGGCGATGGAGAAATGAATGAAGGCTCGGTTTGGGAAGCGATCATGTTTGCCGGCCAGCATAAGCTGGACAATCTTGTTCTTATTATCGATAGGAATAAGATTTGTATGCTTGACTATTGCCGAAAGATCATTGATTTAGAGCCCCTCAGGGAAAAATTCCTGGTTTTTAAATGGAATGAAAAATCAGTCGACGGGCACAACGTGGCGCAATTGCATGCCGCGCTTAGCAGTATAAAAAATTACCGCGGCAAGAAGCCTGTGGCCTTGATTGCCGATACCATAAAAGGTAAGGGCGTGAGTATTTTAGAAAACGATTCGTTAAGCCACGTCAAGAGCCTGAAGGCGGAAGAAGTGGATGCGTTAATTAATTAACTTCTCGATTGCCATGACGACAGAAACTAAAACAATGAGGGATGTTTTTATCGAAGAAATAAATAGCCGCATGCGTAAAAATGCGGGGATTTTCTTCTTGTGCGCGGATTTTGGCTCTCCCAAGTTGGACCAGCTTAGAAAAGAATTTGGAAGCCGGTTTATAAATGTCGGGATCGCGGAACAGAATCTTATAAATATCGCGACCGGCCTGGCCATTGAGGGCTTTACGGTTTACGCCTATGCCATCGCTCCTTTTCTCACGATGAGGGCGTATGAACAGATACGAATAAATTTAGCCATGTACGCTCAGCTAAAAGAAATAAATGTGAATTTAGTCGGGGTCGGCGCCGGTTTAAGCTATGATGTTTCAGGCCCGACCCATCATTGCTTCGAGGATCTGAGCATCATGAGGACATTGCCTAATCTTGTTGTATTTTCCCCCAGCGATTGGGTTTTAACCCGCCGTTTCGTGGACTATTCGATTAAGATTAAAAAACCGAAATATATACGGCTTGACGGCAAGCCTTTGCCGGCAATTTACCGTAATCCGGAAAATCTGCGGATCGAGAATGGTTTCAGCCGGTTACGGAAAGGGAAAAAGATATGCCTTGTCTCAACCGGGTATATGACGCATAAGGCGATAAAAATAGCCGAAAAACTGGCCGGGGATGGTATTGATGCCGGGATCATCGATGTATTCTTATTGACATCCTTTGATGAAAGAAGCCTTCTGAATGCTATGAAAGGATATAGCCATGTCATAACATTAGAAGAGGGATTTATAAACAAGGGAGGGTTGGATAGTTTTATTTCAAGCATTTTGGGCAAAGGCGATTTTGGAATCAAACTGCACCGCGTAGGGTTCAAGGATAAGTATGTTTTTGACCTGGGGAGCAGGGAATATCTACATCGGTTAAATAATATTGACGAAGATAGCGTTGCGAGATTGATCAAGAAGATTCCCCAGTAAACTCAAAAAAGCGAGTAATTATGATTATCAGTAAAACCCCTTTTCGGATTTCTTTTTTTGGCGGAGGCACCGACTACCCTGTCTGGTATGAAGAAAACGGCGGAGCGGTGCTTTCTACGACTATCGACAAGTATTGTTATATTACGTTACGCTATCTGCCGCCTTTTTTTGAGCATAAACATCGAATCGTTTATTCTTCTATCGAAAATGTAAAAACGATAAATGACATCCAGCATCCGGTAGTAAAAACTTTGTTAAAAATGTTTAAAATAGAGAAGGGCGTAGAGATCCACCACGATGGAGATTTACCCGCGCGCGCGGGGCTTGGTTCGAGTTCCTCCTTCACCGTGGGCATGTTAAATGCCTTATACGCTTTAAAGGGAAAGATAATTTCCGAAGCCGAGCTTGCTAAGGAAGCTATTCACGTGGAGCGGGAGCTATTGAAGGAGAATGTCGGTTCACAGGATCAGGTGGCGGTGGCTTATGGAGGATTTAATAAAATAACTTTTCACAATGATCATAGTTTTCACATCGAGCCAATGACGCTGCAAAGAGAAAGAATATTGGAATTGCAGAGCCATTTACTTTTGATTTTTACGGGCTTTTCGCGTTTTGCTTCCGAAATTGCCGCCGAGCAGATCAAGAATACTTCTCGAAAAAGAAAAGAATTGATTATGATGCGCAGCATGGTCGATCACGCGATAGAGATATTGAATAGCAAAAGAGATATTGTAGAATTCGGCAAGCTTATTCACGAGTCATGGAAATTAAAAAGAGGGCTTTCTGCGAAGATCTCGAATACCGCCATCGACGGTTTATACCAGAAAGCGTTAAAAAATGGAGCGGTAGGCGGTAAGCTTCTTGGCGCGGGCGGAGGAGGATTCATGCTTTTGTTTGTGCCTCCCGATAAGCGTAAAAAAGTACTTAGTGGGCTTAAGGGATTATTGGAGGTGGGGTTTTCTTTTGAAAACGACGGCAGTCAGGTAATTTATTACCATCCCTAATTTTTCCGGCTGAATACAACCGGAAAAATTAATATATGAAAATTAAAGCATCGGTTTGTTTAGGGAAAATTGATACCGTTATTTTATGCGGCGGCGAAGGAAAACGGTTGAGGCCGGTTGTCAAAGACCGGCCGAAGCCGATGGCGTTTGTTAATGGCCGGCCATTTTTAGATATACTTCTTGATTATTTAGCCGGTTTTGGGCTAAGACGGTTTATCTTAAGTGTCGGCTATAAGAAGAATTTCATTATCGATTATTACGCGTATCAAAATCGGCCGTATGAAGTAATATTTGCTGAGGAAAAAAAGCCGTTGGGCACCGGCGGAGGAATAAAAAATGCCGAACTGCTGGTGAAGAGCCCTAACTTCTTTGCGATGAACGGCGATTCGTTCTGTAAGGTTGATTTTAATGCTTTATATAATTTTCATCTAAACAAAAAAGCAGTAGCGTCAGTCGTTGTCACGCCCGGCCGGCAAGATACCGATTACGGCGTTATAAAAGTGGATAGTAAAAGAAAGATTATCGCTTTTAACGAAAAGGATAAGAATCCAAAAAGGTTTTACCTCAACGCCGGTATGTATATATTTCAGCGGAAAATTTTTAATTTAATGCCGCCGGCCGGAAGCTTTTCGATTGAACGGGATTTTTTCCCAGAGATAGTTGATAATAAATTTTACGCTTATGTCACTCGCGAGGGATTTATTGATATCGGCACACCGGTTCGATACCGGGGGGCGCAGAAATTTTTAAAGAAACAGGGAGAAAGTAAGGCATGAAGGTACCATTCGGCACGATGTCGATAACGCAAGAAGCGAGAGGCTTAATTAATAAGATTCTCGCCGGCGGCAATGTTTCCCAGGGGAAATATGTTCGTAAGTTTGAGGAAGAATTCGCCAAGCTGATCGGGACGAAAGAAGCAGTAGCCGTGAGCAGCGGAACTGATGCCGATACATTAGCTTTGGCGGTATTATATGATTTTGGGGCAAAGCGCGGCGACGAAGTAATCACCACGGCGATTTCTTTTGTGGCTACGGGTAATGCCATATTACACGCGGGATTCAGGCCTGTATTTGTCGATGTTGAGCTGGAAACGTTGAATATAAATCCCGATAAGATTGAAGAAGCCATAAGCGATAAGACGCGGGCGATTATGCCGGTTCATTTGATGGGTAAGCCCGCCAACATGGATAAAATTATGGCGATTGCTAAAAAGCATAAGCTATTTGTGGTTGAAGATGCCGCGGAAGCGCATGGGACTATGTACAGAGGCAAGAACGTGGGCGCGATCGGCGATATGGCGGCTTTTAGTTTATATGTCGCCCATATGATATCAACCATAGAGGGGGGTATCGTCACTACGAATAACCCTGGTTATGCGGAAGTCCTGCGTTCCCTGCGGTCGCACGGTAGATCCTGCAATTGTAAAACGTGTATTATGAATACCGGAGCGATAACCTGTTCTAAAAGATTTAAGGGAGGAAAAGACAGGAGATTTATCTTTGAGCGCGTTGGTTATTCCAGTAAGATGAATGAGCTCGAGGCAGCCATAGGGGTGGCTAACATCAAGATGTGGCCTAAATACCTCAGGCAACGCCGTGAAAACCTGCTTTATTTATTAAAGCATTTTAAAAAGTTCCAGCCGTATTTATTCACGATATCCGAAGAAAAAGGCGAGTTCATCGGGCCGCATGCTTTTCCTGTAATCATTGGCAGTAAGGCTAAGTTCAGCCGGGATGAGTTTGTGGGTTATTTAAGTAAAAATGGTATAGATTCGCGGAGTATGTTTTTATCGATGCCTACGCAATGCCCGGGATTTGGATTCTTGGGCTATAAACTTGGCCAATTCCCCGTTGCCGAATATATCGGAGATAACGGTCTGCATATCGGCTTGCATCAGGATTTGCGTATTAAGCATATGAATTTCTTTATTTCAGTAACCGAGCGGTTTTTGAAAAAAAATTAAATTATTATGCGGTATGAAAATTTTAATCATCCACAATCACTATTTAGAAAAAGGCGGAGAAGACGAGGTAGTTAATGCCGAGACAAAATTATTAACCGAGCGTGGGCATAAAGTAATTCTTTATGAAAAATCAAATGAGCATATCAGGTCAATGCCCTTTTTTAAAAAACTGTTTTTTTTCCTAAGGGAATTAAATTTTTCCCGGACTACCTACAAAGAAGTAAAAGAAATTATAAAAAGGGAAAAGCCGGATATCGCGCATATCCATAATATTTTTATTTGCGTTACGCCTTCGGTGTATTTTGCTTTAAAGGAAGAGAATGTGCCGATTGTGCAGTCTCTTCATAATTACCGGTTTTTTTGTATAAAGGGGACATTTTTTGATCAAGGGGCAGTCTGCGAAAAATGTAAGGGTAGGCAATTTTTTAATGCCGTAATAAGAAAATGCTGGAGAAATTCTTTTCTCCTTTCATTCTTATCGGCAAAAATTCTCGAGAAAGGAGAATTTTTTTTAAAAAAAATAGATTCATTCATCGTAACCAGTGAATTCAGCCGGGATAAGTTTATTGAATTAGGATTTGATAAGGAAAGGATACATTTAAAGGTAAATTTCTTAACTATCGAGCCGGAAGAAAGTAACCGGGATGGTAATTACGCTTTGTTCCTCGGCAGGCTTGTTGATTATAAGGGTATCGAAACATTGATCAAAGCTTTTAAGATAAGTTCCCCTTTCAATTTGAAGATTGTCGGCGACGGCCCGTTAAAAAAAGAAGTGCAGGATTTTGCTTCTTCTCACGCTAATGTAGAATGGCTGGGAAAAATAGGGAGGGATTCGGTTCTCGAGGCGATAAAAAACTCTTCGTTCGTGATTTTTCCTTCAGAATGTTATGAAAATATGCCGGTGGTAATAATGGAAAGCTTTGTTTTCTCTAAGCCCGTCTTAGCGAGCAAGCTGGGAGCGGTCAAAGATTTTGTCATTAATGGAGTAAACGGTATTTTGTTTGAGCCGGGTAACGAGAAAGATTTAGCTGCAAAGATTTCTTATCTGTTCTCTCATAATAAAGAGCGGATAGAAATGGGGAAAAACGCGAATAGATTTTATCGAGAACGGTTTGATAAAGAAAAAAACTATCAGGATTTAATGGATATTTATACCAAAACAATAAACTCAAAGAAAAATTGATGAATAAAATCGGGAAAAAAATATTGGTAACCGGGGCCGATGGTTTTATCGGCAGCCATCTAACTGAGCTTTTAGTCGAGCAAGGCTGTAACGTCAGGGCTTTTGTCTATTACAATTCTTTTAATTCCTGGGGATGGCTTGATTCCTTTCCGGAAAGGAAAATAAAACGGATTGAAGTTTTTCCGGGAGATATTCGCGACCCTCATGGCGTAGAAAAGGCGATGGATGGTTGCGATGTCGTATTCCATCTCGCCGCGCTTATTGCAATCCCATTTTCTTATCACTCCCCCGATTCTTATGTCGAGACCAATATCAAGGGTACGCTCAACGTGTTGCAATCGGCAAGAAAACTTAACGTCAAAAAATTAATTATTACTTCCACGTCGGAGGTCTATGGAACGGCTCGCTATGTTCCGATTGATGAAAAGCACCCCACGCAGGGGCAGTCTCCCTATAGCGCTACCAAGATTGCCGCCGACCGCCTTGCGGAATCTTTTTACCGGTCTTTTGGCTTGCCGGTCGTGATTGCGCGCCCCTTTAATACTTATGGCCCGCGGCAATCGGCGCGCGCCATAATTCCTACGATTATTACTCAACTGTTGGCGGGAGTTAAGGAAATTCGTTTGGGAAATTTGGCTCCGACCCGTGATTTTAATTATGTAAAAGATGTGTGCCGCGCTTTTTTAGAAATTGCCGGATCTAAAAAAACCATCGGAGAGGAAATCAATATTTCTTCCGGCATTGAGATATCTATTGAAAAATTGGTGAGAGTTTTGGCGGATAAGTTAAACCGCCGCGCGAAAATCATTGTGGAAGAAAAACGCAAGAGGCCCGAAGATTCCGAAGTAGAGCGGCTTCTCGGCAGCAATAAAAAAATAATGGCATTGACGGATTGGCGCCCGCAATATGATTTGGATAAGGGCCTTGACGAGACGATTTCCTGGTTTAAGAAAGCGGAAAATTTAAAAAGATATAAAACGGGGATGTATAATGTTTAAGATGAGAGCGATTATCTTAGCGGGCGGTAAGGGCACGAGGCTTAAGCCTTATACGACCTTGATTCCTAAGCCTCTGGTTCCCCTGGGCGGGGAGTGCTCGGTACTTGAATTGGTAATCCTTCAGCTGGCCCGGGCAGGCTTTACTCACATTACGTTGGCGGTCAACCACCTTGCCGATTTGGTGAGGGCTTATTTTGGCGATGGCAAAAAATGGAATGTCCTGATTGATTATTCTCTCGAAGATAAACCGCTTAACACGGTGGGGCCATTGACGCTTATCCCGGACCTTCCGGAAAATTTTCTTGTGATGAACTCCGATATTCTTTGCAATTTAAATTTCAAAAAGTTTTACGAGGAGCATGTGAAAAGCAAAAACAGGGTTTCTGTCGCGATTTGTTCAAGGGAGTCAGTTATTGACTTCGGGGTATTAAAGTACGATGCCGACCATTATTTGACGGAATTTCATGAAAAGCCGGTGTATCATTTTGATGTCAGCATGGGGATTTATTGTCTCAGCCGTTCGGTGGTTGAGGAATTGCCGAAGGGCCAACCGTATGGTTTTGACCGGTTGATGCTCGAAGGTATCAAAAATAAGAATAAAATATATATCCATAAATTTGACGGATTTTGGCTGGACATAGGCCGCACGGAAGATTATCAATACGCTGATGAGCATTTCGCGGAAATCAAGAATAAGCTAAGGCTTGAGTAATGAGAGCATTAATTACCGGCGCGTCAGGGTTTACCGCCCATCATCTTATTGAACTTATCGCTCTAAAACCAGAGCATGAGCTTTACTTGAGCGATTGCGTTTCCGGCGGCCCGGGAAATATTTTAAATTGCGATTTGACGCAAAAAGGCCAGGTAGAAGAGTTGATCGGTAAAACCAGGCCTGAGCGTATTTACCATCTTGCCGGCAGCTTTACCAATAACTATGATATTGATTATCCGGTTAATGTTTTAAGCACCAAGAATATTTTGGATGCGTTACTGAAATTTAAGGTTCCCAGCCGGGTGTTGTTAATCGGAAGCTCCGCTGAATACGGTTTTATTGACGCCCAGGACAATCCAGTCAACGAGGCCCATCCGCTACAGCCTTCCCGAATTCAGGGGCTTACCAAGGTCTATCAGACGTATTTGATGAATTTTTACTATAAAGTTTACCAAATGGATATTGTTATGGCCAGGACATTTAATTTATTCGGCGATAATAAACGGGTTTCTAAACTATTGTTTATCGGGAGAATCCGCGAGCAGATAGAGAAAATAAAGAAAGGGGAAATTTCTAAGATTTTAACGGGTGATTTGGAGACAAAAAGGGATTATATCGATGTCCGGGAGGCCGTTAAATATTATCAAAAGATTATGGAACGAGGAACGCCGGGTGAAGCGTATAACGTTGGCAGCGGTAAATGTATTAAAATGAGAGATATTTTGATTCAACTCTTGGAAGAAGAAGGATTGGATATGAAAGTGGTGGAGGAACGGGCCTCTGCTGTTCCGGATAAAACCGATATTCCGGAGATACGCGCGGATTTAAGAAAAATAAAAGGATTATGAAAAATAAAAATTTTCTACTATTTCGCAACCCCATTAATTTAGCTTTTTTGATCAGCATTTTTTATTGGACTTATCTTTTCTTAACCAGCCGGATGTCTATTTCCTGTGATGCGGTTACGTATGAATCTTTAGGAAAAACACTGGCGCAGCAGGGTTGGGTGGAATTTTTTAAGATTGGGCCTAATCGCGAACCGTTATATCCGGCGTTGGTCGCTTTTTCCATGGGATTAGGGAAAGCATTCGGTATATCTTATCAATCGATACAGGTTTTAATCCAATTGCTGCTTCTTTTTTTGACTCAAATATTAATTTTGCAAATCATGCGGTTATTGAAAATTAATAAACTGATAACTGCTTTAACAATTCTTTATTTGGGAATTTCGCCGGCAATCGTAAATTCTGCTTTAAGTTTGTTTTCGGAAATTATCACTTATCCTTTAATCCTGGCCGTCATGCTTCTAACTTATAAATCATGGATTTCTTTAACCGGCCGCAGGGGAAGGATTTTTTTGCTGGCTATACCGGCCGGTTTACTTTTTGCTGCGTTAACCTTAGCCAAAGGGATTTTTGAGGTGGTAACGCCGGTTTTTCTTTTTTTGTTTATCGTTTCGGCATTTTTTACCCTTAATCGAAAAATTATTATCAATATTTTGCTGTACTCAATAGTTTTTTCCGCAGTTTTTTATCCGCTGGTTAATACTTATAAAGCGTTAAATAAAAGATTTAACGGTCATTTTGTCGTTACCGATCGCGGGGAATGGGTAGTTTACGGTTATACGGTTCAGCGAACGGAGCCATTAACGACGGAACGTTTTTTGGCCGGGTTAGCTTATGTGCCCGGCGAAGGCGTATGCAAATCTATATTCGGCGAACAAAAATGCAGCTTTTGGGATTTTCGAAAAGGCAGCCGGTTCGGCATGGAGAAAATGCAAGATCTTATAAATACAAAAACTATGTCGACGGCAGAAGTGCGCAATACCCTGATTTGGCTGGCCAAAGAAAGAATTCAACAGAACCCGGCTCAATATATACTGCTTACTGCGATGGAAGGGGCAAAAATGTTTTTTTGGGAATCAAGCCAAATGGGTTTTGTCGAATATCCCCCCGGGTTAACAAAATTATTTTCCTGGGGGCCGTTTAAAAACGGGTTGCGGCTGGGGATATCGTTCTTGCTGTTGCTGGTTTTTGTTTGCGCGGGGACATTTTTTTGGAAAGAAAGGAAAACAGTGTTAAAAACAGAAAACCCGTCTTTATTCTCCTTCGCCGAATACCCTGCGGCTTGCCGTAGGGATGCCCTCCTTCGCCAAGGCTTCGGAGAGGTCTCTTCGAAGCTTGAAGAGCGAAGAAGGAAAGGCTCTGCTGCTTGGCTTCGGAGAAATGAAGCTGGATACCCCGCGGCTTGCCGCGGGGAGAACATTGGTGCTTCATTTATCTATTTTTGCCTGCTATTTATATTTGCTTTTGTAGGCTGTTATTCGTTGCTTCTTATCATCCCCCGATATATTTTACCGGTTGCGCCGCTGCATTTGGTTATTGCCGCCTATGTTTTTCAGAAAATATTATTAAACAAAAAGACGGTCTTCGAGGAAACATCCATATGAAAGTTTTGATTTATGTAGTTTGTTACAATGCCCGGGAGCATATCCATAACGTTTTAAAAAGGATACCCCTGCGGTATCGCGATAACCGCGATGTCGCGTTGCTGGTCAGCGATGACTGTTCATCCGACAATACCGCCGAAATAGCTTCGCAAAGCTGCAAGGAGTTGGGTTATACTAATTACGAGGTATTCCGGACAAAAGTAAACCAGGGTTACGGCGGCAACCAGAAGATCGGGTACAATTATGCCTGCAGCAACAATTTTGATTATGTTATTTTGTTGCATGGCGACGGCCAGTATGCGCCCGAAGAACTGGATAACTTTTTTAAATTATTCGATGATCAACCGGACGTAATCCTTGGTTCCCGGATGCTGGTAAAAAAAGACGCGCTAAAAGGGAAAATGCCGGTTATAAGATTCATTTCCAATATAATTTTAACCAGGATTCAAAATTTTTTAGCGCAAACCGACTTCGCGGAATTTCATACCGGATACCGGGCTTATTCCACGAAATTTCTTAAGGAAGTTCCCTTCGAATTAAATTCCAATGATTTTGATTTCGATACGGATATTTTGCTCCAGGCTAAATTTTTGGGGAAAAAAATAAAAGAATTTCCCATATCAACTTTTTATGGCCAGGAAAAGTCTCGCGTCAAACTTATAAAATACGGCATTGATATTCTTAAAACAACCTTAAGATTTAAGCTGCAGCAAATGGGGATAGGGTGTTCGTTGAAGTTCAGGGGCAGCAAGCAATCGGTATATAAAGATAAGTTCGGTTATAAGTACACTTCGCATTACTATTTACTCGAAACAATAAAAATTTTCAAACCGAAAAGAATACTGGAAATATCATCCGGAGCCGGATACCTGGGCGAAAAGCTGAAAGATGATAATATCTGGCTCGCCGGCATTGACCTGTTTTGCCCCCAAAATGAATATTACAACCAATTTTTTTGCGAAAATATCGAACAATTCGACTGGAATAAATTGGACGGCGATCATTTCGATATGGTTTGCCTTATGGATATTCTGGAGCATTTGAAAGAACCGGAAAGCATTTTATTGGAGTTAAGACGCAACCCTAAATTCGAGAATGCGGTTTTTGTTATCAGTGTTCCCAACGTCGCGTTTTTTTCGATCAGGATCGGATTGCTTTTCGGTTCTTTTAATTATGCCGACAGGGGAATCCTCGATATCAGCCATAAACGTTTATTTACCCACAGCTCTTTCAGCACGATGCTTAAAGAATGCGGGTTTAAAATCAGCAAAACTATACCGATTCCCCCGCCGTTTAAATTATTAAGCCAAGGTTTTATTTCTTCTATCCTGGCGATAATTTTTAATTTATTAAATAAAGTTCTTCCCGGGTTATTTGCATTCCAGATTATAAAAATAGCTGTGCCTATCCCGGTCTCTACCAATATAATCAACAAACACCTGGAAAAATATAGTTAGGAAGAAATTTGAGGGGATGGAATGAATTACTTGCAGTTCGGATTATTTTTTATCTATGTTTTTTCTACTCTTTTGTGCGGAGCGGGTATCTATAATTTTATCGATAAAGGCCGTAAATCCATTATAAATAGAAGTATTTATTTAGGCGAAGTGTTTTTGCTGGGCAGTATTCTTCTTGTAGGGGAAATGCTGTTTTTATCTTTAATCGGGTTATATAAAGCCCCTTATCTCTGGGCGGTGGTGTTGGCAAATTTTATCCTTCTTTTCAATAAGGATATCAGGGGAGGAATCAGTTATCTTTGGTCAAAAAAAATAGCCGATGTTTTTCCGACAAGTATTTTCATTATTCTACTTGTTATTTTCTTTTTTAGAAATTGCTATTTTTTGTTTGATACGGATTCCTGTTCCACTTATTTATTTGCTCAAAAACTTTGGCTTTCTGCCGGGTCAAGCCTTACCGGCGGCATTGGGAGCGACGTGAGGATATTTGCCCCACAGTTTAACGCTGTTCCTTACAGTTTAGGATTGTCTCTTTTCGGCAACGAAACTTTATTCCCTCAGCTGGTGAATTTATTTTGGCGCCTGATCGTCCTTTTTCTGGTTTTTGGATATACGCGCTATCGTTTTAATGGATATTATGGATTAGCTGCCGCGATGTTCGTTCTTTTGAATGAGCATTTCTTTTATTCGGGTATCAACAAGGCGGTGATAATAAATGGAGCCGTTATCGCTTTTATTTTTGCCGCGGCATATAATTTTTGGGAAAGTCGTACCCAAAAAAATGATTTTCGTTTTTTATTAGCCCTGGTTTTCTTGAGCCAGATTATCGCTAATAAATATCAGGCGGCCGGAGTTTTATTTTTTTTAACCGTAATGGGATTTTTTGCGCAATTTAATCCCGTGAAACAAATAAAAGAAATACTGTACAATAGAAAATGGCGGGGTATTTTATTGGGGGCTTTGTTTATCCTGTCTTTATGGTTTATTAAGAATTTTTTATTGACCGGGGATCCGCTATTTCCGGCTTTTGCCGGTAAGCTTGGGGTTTTTAATTGGAACCCCGAACTGGAAAAAGTAATATTAAAGACGAGTTCAAGTTTAACCGCCGCGAAGTTTTTTAAATATATGAACTTCTTTTTTATCTGGCCGGGGATTAATGCCGCGAAATATGTAATCCTGACTATTGCTTTTTTTCCTTTAATTATTTTCAGGTATAGTATGAAATCCGAAATAGACAAGAGCCTGATTTTTGAATTGTCTTTTTGGCTGGGGGTTTCTTTATTAACGGTCATGGGGATATGTTTTGTAGCCTGGCAGGATCCCCGAGCTTACCGTTATCTCATCGGAGTGCTATCTTTTACGGCTGTTTTTTCTATCCACTTTATCTTAAGATATGTATTTAATATTAGAAAAAAAATATTGTTATGCAGTGTAATGTTGATTTTACCCTTAATGGCTGGGGCTAATGAGGGTTACAAAATTATTTATCAAGCAGGGGGAGGCCTTGAAGTACCTGCGCTAAGAGATAATATCGATGTTATTTTAAATATAGCCCACACTGATCTCGTTATTAAAAAGCACTATCCCAACGTAGCATCAATACTAAATGTAATAAATGAAAATGAAGGAAAAATGGCCAAGAGCGCCTGGGATATCAATTCTTTTGACCTGAATTTCCCAGCTTTCTTTTTACCGGTGAGGCCGGTGGTTTCATTATGGGCGAGTACGATTATCAAATGGGATTCGTATAGCAGTGACAGCTTGATCGTTAATGATTTAAGAAGTTTTGGTATTGAATGGATTATGGAAATGAGGGAGGGAAAACTGGTTTTTCTTCCCATTGAAGAGTATGCCCGGGAAGCGGCGCGGTATGAGCGTTATCCGAAAACAACTTCCTTTGATTATGGGTTTCCCGAAGAATTAACCAGGGTTGTTTATTGATTTTTCCGGCTGGACTGCCGGCGAAATCGCCGGCGAGCCGGAAAAATTTCCCGCCTTTGGCGGTATCCCGCTTCCCTGATATAAATATTCAAGGAAGGCGGTTATCAGGGTTGAATTCCCTGCAGCTTGTTGCGGGGAGGCTAAAGAGATATGCCCGATTATAAAAGCTATTTTAAAAGACCGGCCGTTTGGGATGTTTATACCCTAGCGGTAACTATTTTGTATATGCTATGGAAAGTAAAAGTTATTTTGGCAAGATTTTTTTAAGAGTATCTCATTTACCTACTATTCTTTTGATTGCGGGGTACTTGAGCTATTGGATCGAATTATATTTTATAAGAAAAAAAGGAGGAGCGGCTTCTCCTTTTGCTTTTATTTTATTTGCGGCATTTTCGATTTTTGTATTGTTTCATCGAAGGCGGCATATCCGGCAATTTTTTTCGTGGTTTGTTCAAGAGTACAAAAAACAGGAAAAAATAAGCAAGTATTTTTTGATAATTTCCTTCGGGCTTATTATCCCCATAATTATCATTGCATTTTATGCTCATTTGCTGCCGCCCCATCTAATCCAGGAATCCGATGCTTTAAATTATCATTTCACCTTACCTCATCAGCATCTTATCTCCGGTTCTTTTAAACATATCCGCTGGTCTTCGGCAGATTTATTTCCCTTGCCGGTACAATTTGCCCTGGCGCCATATTGGTTTGTGACCGAGCTGCCTAATAAATTTCCTCAATTTTTCTTTTTGATCGGCCTGGTTTTGGTAGCGGTCAATCTAGTGAAACAACTCGGTAATAATAATGTTTTCACCATGTGCCTTATGGCGTTTTCTATTTTTGGTTCGCATTTTTTAGGCATCCAGATCGGTACGGCAATGCTGGATATCGTTTTATGCTATCTTCTTTTTGCCGCGCTGGATAGTTTTTTACAAGGCGACATTCTGGCAAGCGCAGTTGAGTTTACTTTTTTCTTATGGTCGAAATCCTTCATGCCTTTCCAGGTTTTTTTTATCGCCCTTGCCATGCTGCTGCTTTTTTTTATTCTTAAAAGGGCAGGGTTTAAAGATATCGGCTGGGGATTTACCGAAATAAACAGCCAGGATAATAAGCGGCGCTATCTTGCCCTATTAAAAAAAATGCCGGTACTTCTTATTTTGTTTACCGTCTTGATCGGCGGGCCTTTTTTAATCAAGTCGGCTTATTATTCAGGAACACCGCTATTTCCTTTTATGCCGGGGATTATCAAGATAAACAAAAATATTGATAAGAACTCCGATGCCTGGCGATCTATATTAGCATCGTCGGAGTCCTATGTGAGCAAGAAAGATATGTATGGGTATGGGAGGTCCCCGGTTGCTTTTATACGCCATTTATTCTTGATCGCTGTTCCGGAAGAGGGGGTTAATAACCGGTATGATTATCCGGTAGGTTTGCCATATTTGCTTTTCGCAGGGCCATTTTTATATTTTTTATTTTTTTCGTTAAAGAAAAAACAATTCGTAATCCTGCCGTTGTTTATAATATTTTATTGGATATCCTGGTGGTTTGGTTCGCACCAGACAAGATTTCTTTATATTCCTATTTTTCTTATTATTGCCGTGAGTTTACCGGCAATAAAAGTTAAATCTAAGATATTTATGGCGGCGATAGTGATTTCATTATTAACTACCGGGATGTCGGTATTCCGGGCTCACCGTAAAGATTTTGGATTATTAGGAAAAATCGATATTCTAAGAGAAAAAGACCGGCGAATAGTGGAAATGAATAAGAGATATTCGGGGATTGATAGAGGCAGTGCAATTTCTCTCGACTATTACGATGTTGCCTACGCGAAGTTCCCGGTTAATGTAACAAAGGAAGAATTACCCTGGATTTTATCCCGTTAGCAGGAATATCCCCGCCGTGAGGCGGGGGATGATAGCAGGACGGGGCGTCGCCCCACGGGGCGTATTAGAGAGGTACCACGGGCGCTCGCCTCTCGGCGAAGCCGAAGGGTAAGCCCGTGGGGCTCCAGTACCGCGTCAACTTAATTTTTAATAGTGGTGCGCGGTACAAGTGCATGTAGAAATTAATTTTTCCTGAAGCGATACCGGTAAAAATTAATTTGACAGTGCACTAGTCGGTGCGAAGCCGCGAAGATTGACAACAAACCCACCGACAAAGTCGGTGGCAAATTTTGCCGCGCCGGCGCGGTTACAAAAGAAGAAAGACGTGAAAATATATTTGATTAATCCCCCATGGTTTACCAAAGAAGATAATATCTGGTCTTATATCAGAGGAGTTAACCCGCCTTTGGGGCTGCTCAATTTAGCGGCTTATCTTGAAAAAGCAAAAGTTGACGTTGATATTATCGATTTCCAGACTTCTTCCTGGAGTTGGGAAGGAATAGAGCGAAAAGTTCAATCGCTAAAATGTGATTTTTTTGGGATAACCGCTACTACTCCTATCGTAAATAATGCTTATCGTATTTGTGACATAATAAAATATTTACATCCTTCATCGAAAATCATCCTCGGTGGAGTCCACGCTACGGCATTGCCGGAGGAAGCTTTAGGCAAGCCGGCGATTGATTACGTGGTACGGGGCGAAGGGGAAGTCGCGTTGTTGAGTTTAATCCAGGGGGCGCCGCTTGACGGTATAGCGGGAATTTCTTATAGGGAAAATGGAAAATATAAGCATGTTAAGCCTGACGGCATCATACCCGACTTAGATGATTTACCTTTTCCCGCTTACCATAAAATAAACTTATCCGATTATCATCCTACGGTAGGATCCTACAAAAGGCTGCCGGCAGTTAGTCTGCTTACCACGCGAGGGTGTATGGGAAAATGTACTTTTTGTAATTCGGCGAATATCCCCTTAAGGGTAAGGAATGCGGATAATATTTTTCAGGAAATAGAAATGCTTTCAAGGAAATATGGCATAAAAGAAATATCTTTCTATGATGATACTTTTGTCGCCTATCGTAAAAATATAATGAGATTATGCGAATTGATTATCAAGAATAAACTCGATTTAACATGGTCGTGTTTTGCCCGGACAGATTGCGTAAACACGGACATTTTGAAAATAATGAAACGAGCCGGTTGCCATCAGATCATGTATGGGATTGAATCGGCCCAAAAGGAAATTCTGGCAAATATCAAAAAACACTGCATTGATAGCCGCAGCATCAAGCAGGCGATAGAAATTACTAAAAAAGCCGGGATAACTGTGCGTTGCGCTTTTATGTTCGGTAGTCCGGGAGAAACAGAAGAAACGATAGACGATACTATCGAATATTCGATACGGCTCGATCCGGATATCGCGATATATAATATAACTACTCCTTACCCCGGGACAGAAATGTTCAGGTGGGCAAAAGAGCGGGGATATTTAAGAACAGAGAATTGGGATGATTACGACTTAAGCAAGCCGATTATGGATTTGCCTACTATCAACGGGAAGGTTTTGACGCAAAAATACCGACAGGCCTTTGTCCGGTTTTATTTCAGGCCCAAACTAATCTTTAAAAAAATGTTCAGCATAAGATTTTTGACGGATTTACCTATTTTAATCAAAGGTATGAAGAGTATCCTTAATTTTGCGTGCCGGATCCGTAATGAAGGGGTTTAAAAATATGGCTGGAAAATATAATTATTTTAACATTCTGGGCGTAAAGGTTTCGGCGATAGCTATCGACGATGCCTGCAATTTTGTGAAAGGCGCGATAGCGGATAATACAAAGACCTATGTCTGCGTGTGCCCGGTCAGCACGATTATGGAGTGCCAAAAAGATGAGAGAATGATGGCGGTAGTTAACTCGGCTGGTTTAGTTACCCCTGACGGTATGCCGGTGGTATGGCTGGGAAAAATTAAAGGATATAAGAATATAAGCAGGGTTTATGGCCCGGATTTAATCTCTGAACTTTGTAAGATCTCCGAAGGGAAAGGATACAAAAATTATTTCTATGGCTGCACCCCTGATGTTTTAGATAAGCTTAAGCAAAGATTAAAAGATGTTTTTCCCGGTTTGTTGATAGCAGGGATGTATTCTCCGCCGTTTCGTCAATTGGCCAAAGAAGAGGATGATGGGGTCGTTAAGGATATAAATAATGTTAATCCGGATATAATATGGGTAGGCCTGGGCTCGCCCAAGCAGGATATCTGGATGTATGAGCATAGGGATAGAATCAACGCGCCGGTGATGGTGGGTGTCGGCGCGGCGTTTGATTTTTTGGCCGGGACCAAGCCCCAGGCGCCAAAGTGGATGCGCGATAACGGCTTGGAATGGTTATTCCGCCTGGTTAGCGAGCCTAAGCGGTTATGGAAGAGATATCTTATCGGTAATACTTTGTTTATTTGGTATCTGCTTGGGGAGTTGACCCGGCAGCGGTTTCGACCGGGGCGAAAATAACTGTACGAACAAATTTTTGAACAAATTTTGAATTGACGCTGTTTTAGCTTATGATATAGTAGACTACATTAGAAAGTCCATGCCTGAATGTGCCCGTTTTTTTTCGTGTAATCAAAATGCGCCCAACGATTTTTCTTGTTAGAATGATTCCTGTTTTTTGCGCGACAAAAAGTTAATTACCACTGACTGAAATTGGTGGTTTTATTGTTGAACTATCCCCTACGGGGATAGTTCAACTACATCCCGCCGTATACGGCGGGATAAGTTTCGCTACCGTCTCACACTACGCCCCCGCCATCCCATAGATGGCGAGGTCTCGTCAATTCGTTTAACGAATTGACGGACTTCAGGCTTGTGCCCGGCGAAGTCTCATTAATAAAAATAATGTTTAATCCAAAAAGAATTCATTTTTTATATCTTTTGGTCGATTTGGTCTTAATTTTTTTAGCCCTCTTTACGCCCTATTTTTTAAGATACAATCAAACGCCGATTAAAGACCTTAATTTTAAAACCTTAGGGTTTCCCAATGTAAAAGAATATATTTTTGTTTTTATTCTTTGGGCTTTTTTGATTGTGAGCAACTTAAAGAGAAGGGGGCAATACGCCAGCGATCGGTCTCTGACTATTCCCCGTGAAACATACATAATCGCCACTTCTTTGCTGTACGTTTCGACCGTAGTGGGAGCGTTAATATTTTTTGCTAATTTTATTTTTTTTTCCCGGTTAATTTTTATTACCTCTTTCGGTATTATCGTAATTTTGCTTACCGGATGGCGTATCGTAAAAAGATTGATCCTGCGTTCCCTCGTCGCCAAGGGATATCATAATTTTAATATTTTAATCGTCGGCGCCAACAACACGACTGCTTTGATTATCGAAGAGATAAACGCCAGGCCGTTTTTAGGCTTTCGGGTAAAGGGAATCATCGACGGACACAGCAGCAAACGTGACTTTGGCATACCCCTGTTGGGCGCCATCGATGATTTCGAACGAATTTGCCGGAATCACTTCATCGATGAAGTGATGGTTACGGAATCTTCCAACGCTAAGTTGGTTTCCGAAATCGCCGCCCGGGCTAAGAATATGCATATCGGCTTAAGAGTTATTCCTTTTAATTTCGAAGAAGCGCCCTGCGCCATAACTATCAATTATTTGGGAATGCTGCCGTTGTTGACTTATAAAGAACGGACGATCTCTCCGGCGGAGCTTTTTATCAAGCGATTCATCGATATAACGGCATCATTCTTTTTGCTTATTATTTGTCTGCCGGTATTTTTATTGATCGCGGTTATTATAAAAATCGATAACCCCGGCCCGATTTTCTACATTCAAAAGCGTAAGGGGTACAAGGGCAATATTTTTGCTTTTTATAAATTCCGTTCGATGGTCAAGGAAGCCGATAGCCTGAAGGATGCGCTTAAAGACAAAAATGAAGTCAGGGACGGCATAATCTTTAAAATCAGAAATGACCCCCGGATAACCCGAATCGGTAAATTTTTAAGAAAGTACAGCCTCGATGAACTGCCTCAATTGATCAATGTTCTAAAAGGAGATATGAGCCTGGTCGGCCCAAGGCCTTTTCCCGTTGATGAGAGTGAAAAATTTGACTATACTCATATGCCCCGGCTTAATATCCGGCCGGGGTTGACCGGCCTGGCGCAAATCAGGGGCCGTTCCAATTTATCGTTTTACCGTTGGGTAAAGTGGGATTTGTGGTATGTGAATAATTGGTCGCTATGGCTGGATTTTATTATTCTGGTGCGCACCTTACCGGTAGTTTTTAAAGGCAAAGGCGCGTATTGATTTATTTTTTGCTGCGCAAAAAATAAATATAAGCCGAAAAAATGTCCCCTACCGGACAAACGAGAGGTATTTTTCGGGTTGACAGAGTTAATCATCATTATGGACAAAAAAATAATATTTTGGCTTGACCGGATAATATTAGTTTTAATCGGCGCGGGAATATTTTTCGCCCCTTTTAAGGTCCATTGGGTAAAAATATTATTAATATCCGGAATGGTCTGCCTGGTCGTTAAAAAAGCCATAGGATTCAAGTTGGGAGTAAAGCCTTTATTTAAAAGCAATTTTCTTAATAAACCAATGTTGGTGTTTTTATTAAGCGTATTCGCCGCGATTGTTTTTTCCGGCGATTTTCACTACAGCCAAAAAATATTTTTCAGCAAAACGTTTTTTTACGCGGGAATATTTTTTTTGATAAAAGAAACGATTGATTCCCGGGAAAAAATAAGGATAATCTTCTCGGCGATCATTTTAAGCGCTTTTGCTGTTGGCATCGATTCGGTTATCCAGTTCTTTACCGGCGTTGATTTATTTAGCTATCTAAAAAGCAATCCCGGAACGGGCGGCTTGATAGCTTTGACCGGCCCTTTCGGCTACCATAATTCTTTTTCGGGGTATTTAGAAATAGTCTTGCCGTTGATCATTTTTCTTTGTTTTGTGCCTACCGATAAAATATTTCGCGTAATTTCCTTTTTTGTCGCCTTAATGCTTCTATTATGCTGGATATATGTTTTTCAACGGACTACGTGGTTGAGCGTTACCCTGAGTATTTTTATGATTTCTTTTTTATTCAAGCGGAAAATAGCTTTATTATTTTTTGGAGCAGTTCTGATTACGACGGCTTTATTTTTTCCCGCGCCGGCCTGGCAGCGTATCTTTAAAGGAGAAGATTCTAATCGTTTCACGATGTGGAAGTCCGGTATCCAATTAGTCGTAAAGAAGCCTGTTTTCGGCAATGGGCTGGGAGCTTATTCTCGTTATAACACGCAAACGAGAGATTTACACGCGCACAATACATATCTTGAGGTTTTTATCGATACCGGTATCGTGGGTTTATCGGGATTCCTTTATTTACTGGGGTTATTTTTGGTAAAAACATTTTCCGCGTTACGCGCTGTTAAAGAACGTGAGAAGAAAATAATACTCGCGGGGTTGTCCGCGTCCTGCCTGTCGACTTTTATTTCCGCGTTATTTTGCACGAATATGCTTGTCGGTATCGGCCAATCCGCTTTATTCTGGATTATGTTTTCTTTGGCTTCGGTCGCGCCGTCGATAAAATTTGACGAAGTCGCGCCAAACGTGAATCCCAAGGTTTAACAAAATCCGCCAGAATTTCCCGCTGCTTGCAGCGGGGATGAATGGCGTCTTTTGCCGCGGGAAATTGGAAGATCCAATTTCCCGTTTCGGAAACGAAAGGGAAAGTCTGCTCGCCAAAAGTTTCCATCTTTTGGCGAAGTCTCGCTTTGTAAGCGGAAAAACCGCAGCATAGGTTTTTCCGCCCAAGGCGGATCCGCCTGAATATTTATTATTTGTGGCGGGCAAAACAGATAAAAGAAATTCCGGTGGCGCAAAGCGCCACGCAGCCGGCGAAATACCCTGTCCTGTTACCCTAAAAATAATATATTATGGTGCAGGACGCCCCGAACCTTAATGAGCGCATTATTTTTTCTGCGCGTATACGCTTGAAAAAATAATAGCGCGAATTACCCCTTTAGGGGTAATAAAATATCTAGGGAAACGGGGTTGTGGGCTTGCCCCAGGGATAGCCCACGGCTTCGCCGTGAGGCGAGTCGGCTGCAAGGAATTTATTTTATTTTGGTACTCCGCCGAGTGCAAGCTCGGAGAGCGCAGCGCAAGGCGGTAGTCGAATTAACCCCGCACCGAACTTTGTTCCGGCACGGGGTTAACTGGAAAAATGAGTTTACGCATTTTGAATTGACGTTGTTTTGGCGTATGGTATAGTAAACTACATATGATTATTTCCCAAGAAAAAATTGGACTTTTAAGGAATTATTTTTCTAAAATTGACAATGTGTCAATGGCGTTTGTTTTCGGTTCTTATGCCCAGGGCAGGGCAATCTCTGAATCGGATTTAGATATAGCCGTTTATTTTAAGCCGCGAGATAAAGACATAGAGTGGGAAGGTAATTTATTTTATGATGTTGAAGATAAAGTCTGGTTGGATATCGAAGGAATCGTAAAAAAAGATGTCGATTTGGTTGTTTTGAACCGTGCGCCGTCTACCCTTGCTTTTCAGATTTTTAACACCGGTATGCCGATTATAATAAAGGACGAATTAGTATGTTTAAGATTTTTTTCGCGGGTAAGCGATGAGGCGATAGATTTTACGGAATTAGCCGGTGACTGGTGGAAGATAAAGCAGCGGTCGGCTTCCCTGAGCGAAATAGATAAAAAAAGGCTTATCCAGTTAGCCGATTTTCTCGAGAATGAAATAGCCGATAAAAGTCATTTTTCAGGTCTTAGCTGGCAGGTTTATCAAAACGATTCCGACAAAAGGCGCAATGTCGAGCGTTGGGTAGAAAATATTGTCAATTGTTCGATAGATATCGCTAAAATAGTTCTCGCCTCGGAAAAAAAGTCTTTTCCCGAGACTTATAAAGAGATGCTGAAAGGATTGTCTTTATTGCCGGGATTCGAAGAGCAAGTTGCTTTAACTTTGGCCGGATTTGCCAAGCTGCGCAATATTTTAGCTCACGAATATCTTGACATTCGTTTCAGCCAAATAGAAAAATTTTTAAAAGAATTTGAACAACCCTACCTTAAACTTTTTCATTTTATTAAAAAAATACTGGCGTGATAAATTTAACCGCATACTTTCGGGCAATTCTGAAATATAAAAACAATGAAAAATAAAAGGGCTGCATTTTTCTCACAACCGGTAAAATTACTCAATGGAATTTTACCGGTTAATGGTTATTTTTTGCGCCACAGAAAATAATGGACGTCAGTATAATCGTAACGACAAAGAATGAAGAGAAGAATATCGGAATCTGCCTCGGTTCAATAAAGGGGCAGGATTATCCCGCGGAAAGAGTAGAAATTATTGTCGTTGATAATAATTCCCGCGATAAAACCAAAGAAATTGCCGCTCTTTATACGCAAAAAATTTATAACGCCGGCCCGGAACGCAGCAGCCAGCGTAATTTCGGAATGAAGCAGGCAAGCGGCAAATATATTTTGTATCTTGACGCCGACATGAAGCTTTCTCCGGGCGTTATCGGCGAATGCGTAGGAAAGTGCGAAAAAGAAAATTATACCGCCCTTTATATTCCCGAGATAATTATTGGCAATAATGGCTGGGTTAAGGTAAGGAATTTTGAACGCAGTTTCTATAACGCTACCTGTATCGATGCGGTGCGTTTTGTGCGAAAAGATAAGGTTCTTGAGACGGGCGGGTTTGACGAGTCGCTTACCGGCCCGGAAGACTGGGATTTTGACCGCCGGATAAAGAAATCAGGCAAAATCGGGATTATCAACAGTCCGCTTTGCCACGATGAGAACGATTTTAGCCTGAAAAAATATTTGGATAAGAAGAAATATTATTCTTTAAATTTCCAGCGTTATATTGATAAATGGGGTAATGGCGATATAATTATAAAGAAACAATTAGGTTTTTGGTATAGGTATTTTGGCGTATTTATCGAAAATGGTAAATTTTTCAGGCTTGTAGCGCATCCGGTTTTGACATTAAAAATGTATTATCTCCGGTTTCTGGTTGGCGTTTATTTTTTGCTACGCAAAAAATAAACGGTGACCGCTGCGCGGATAGAAAAATAGCAAGTTTCACCGCAAATGTTTTTTGGAGAAGGAATTAGTTTTCAAAGTATATCAATTTCCGATACGCCTACGGCGTATCGGCGGATAAATCTGCCTGCCGGAGCGCAGACAGATTTATGGAGGCAGGCAGATTTATGAAAGGAATAATTTTAGCCGGCGGAAAAGCCACGCGATTGTATCCGGTAACCAAGGGCGTTTGCAAACAAATGCTCCCCGTTTATGACAAGCCCCTTATTTATTACCCCTTATCGGTTTTGATGCTTGCCGGGATCAAAGATATTTTGATTATATCATCGCCTAAAGATATCGGGCGATTCCAGGATCTTTTGGGAGACGGCGGCGGCATCGGCGTAAAATTTTCTTACGCGGTTCAACCGGAGCCGCGCGGAATCGCCGAAAGCTTTATCGTCGGCCGGGATTTTATCGGTAAAGATAACGTTTCGTTGATTTTAGGCGATAATGTATTTTACGGCCATAATATTACCGAGATTTTAAAACAAGCGGTAAGCGTGCGCGAGGGCGCGGTTGTTTTCGGTTATTACGTCAAAGACCCCCAGCGGTATGGCGTTATCGATTTTGATGCCGGCCAAAAAGTTCTTTCAATCGAAGAGAAACCGGATGTCCCTAAAACGTCCTGGGCAGTGACCGGTCTATATTTCTACGATAATAAAGTCATCGATGTCGTAAAGAATTTAAAGCCTTCGCAGCGGGGAGAACTGGAGATAACCGATGTCAACAAAGCTTATCTTGCCGCGGGTAAGCTTAAGGTAATATTGCTGGGTAGAGGGTACGCCTGGCTGGATACCGGAACTCATGATTCTTTGATTGATGCTTCTGTTTTTATCAAGACAATCGAAGAGCGACAGGGGCTTAAAATAGGTTGTATCGAAGAGGTTGCTTTTCGCATGGGTTATATTGACGCCGTGCGGTTGGAGAGTTTAGCGGATAACGGTAATACGGGTTACGGCGATTATTTAAAAAGGATTTTGGATGAAAAAAAAGATTCTCATCTTTGGTAATGGTTTTATCGGTAACCGGCTGCGGGATGAACTTGGCTATGAACTTTCCGGCCGGATGGTCTATAAGCTCGACGATATCCAGGAGGAAATAGATAGGGTTAAGCCGGGGGTAATAATAAATTGTATCGGCTATACCGGTAAAAATAACGTCGATGATTGCGAGTCCGATAGGGACGGCACGCTTAGCGCCAATACTTTTGTTCCCTTGATGCTCGCTGAAGCGGCGTTACGCAATAACATCAAGCTGGTCCACATCAGCAGCGGCTGTATTTATCGTTATGATTACAAAAAACAGGCGCCGATAACCGAAAAAGATATCCCTGATTTTTTCGGCCTTTTTTATTCCCGTACCAAAATATACGCGGAACGGGCATTGGATGTTTTGTCCGGCCGCTACGGCGGTTTAATCGTCCGGATCAGGATACCGCTGGACAACCGGCCTTTGCCTAAAAATATCCTTACTAAATTGATTAATTATAAAACCGTTATCGATATTCCCAACTCTGTAACCTATATTCCGGATTTCATCGCGGCATTGCGGCATTTGATAAAGATCAACGCCAGGGGAATTTTTAATGTCGTTAACCGCACGCCCTTGCGTTATCCGCAGCTTTTAGATGTCTATAAAAAATATAATCCCGGATTTGAGTATACGATGATCAAACCGGGTAAGCTTCAATTGGTTCGGACTAATCTTATCCTGTCGACAAAAAAGCTCGAACAATCCGGTTTTAAAATGCCGCGGATTGAAGATGTTTTGGAAGAATGCGTGCGTAATTATGTCGGCGTAAAATAAATATTGTAGGGGCGGGGTTTTCCCGCCCGTATCAAATAATCGGGCGCGGTAACCGCGCCCCTACAATTAACGAGATGGTATGAAATTCAAGAAATTATTAATCACCGGCGGGGCCGGCTTTATCGGCAGCGAAGTCGCGCGCCAGGCGGTAAAAAAAGGTTATGATGTTGTCGTTGTTGATAAGCTAACTTACGCCGGCGATTTAGCGCGGCTTAAAGATATCCGCGGCAAATATAAATTTTATAAAGCTGATATCTGCGACAAAAAGGCTATCGACTCGATTTTTAAACAGGAAAAACCCGGCACGGTTATGCATTTGGCGGCGGAGAGCCATGTTGACCGCAGTATCGCCGACGCTTCTCCTTTTATCCGGACAAATTTTGAAGGCACGCAGGTTATCCTGGACGCGGCAAGAAAGCGCGGAACGAAACGCCTTATTCATATGTCCACTGATGAAATTTATGGCGAGATAGAAAAGGGAAAGTTTTCGGAAAAATCGCCGCCGGCGCCTAATTCGCCTTATTCGGCCAGTAAAGCCGCGGCGGATATGCTGGCCCAGGCTTATTATCGGACCTACGATTTGCCGGTGATAATCGCCCGGCCCTGTAACAATTACGGGCCGTGGCAGTATCCGGAAAAACTTGTCCCCGTTGTTATAAAAAAAGCTATTCGTAATGAAAAAGTGCCGATTTACGCCCGGGGTTTAAACATGCGCGAGTGGCTATACGTTTCCGACTGTGCCAGGGCATTGTTCTCGATCTTAGAAAAAGGGAAAGTCGGCGAAATCTATAATGTGGGCAGCGGCCAGGAAAGAAAGAATATCGATACTGCCGGGCTCATCCTTGATGTTTTAGGCAAAAGCCATGGGTTGATAGAATTCGTTAAAGACCGGCCCGGCCACGATTTACGTTATTCCCTGGATTCGAAAAAGATTAAACAACATACCGGTTGGTCGGCGAAAGTAAAATTTGAAACCGGCATCAAAGAAACCGTGGCGTGGTATACCGGAAACAGTCGGTGGTTATTTGACGCAGATAGCGGGGAAAAGTTTAAAAGAAGGGGTATACTAAAACTAATGGGATCTAATTGTTGGCAGGGGAATTCGGCCCAAATGAGACGAGGTAGATTTTGATTTTAGTGGATACTTCGATATGGATAGATTTTAAATAATTTTATTCTTCTTCGCCGAATACCCGTGGCTTGCCACGGGGATGAAGGCGTAAGAAGAACTGCTGCGAAGCCACGAGCGAAGCGAGGGCGAAGCAGAGTTATGCGCGTATTCGGCTTCGAAGAAATGAAGCTGGATACCCTGCGGCTTGCCGCAGGGAGAACTTTGGTGCTTCATTTTTTGCGCAGCAAAAAAATAAAGGAAAATATATGAAAAAAGCGCTGATTACCGGGATTACCGGCCAGGATGGTTCGTATTTAGCGGAGTTTCTCTTAGCAAAAGGTTACGAAGTCCATGGCATAGTGCGTCGTGTTGCTTTTGAGGACCCCGAGCATCGGCTTCACCGAATAAAGCATATTGTCGGCCGGTTAAAGCTTCATTCTGCTTCTCTGGAAAGTTACGCCAGCATCTTTAACGTAATCGAGAAGGTTAAGCCGGATGAATGCTACCATCTGGCTGCTCAGAGTTTTGTCAGCTATTCTTTTGAAGACGAATTTTCTACGATGGACACGAATATCGACGGTACGATTCATGTTCTTTCGGCAATCAGGAATAAAGCGCCGAAATGTAAGTTTTATTTTGCCGGCAGTTCCGAGATGTTTGGCAAGGTGGCAGAAAGCCCGCAAAATGAGAATACACCGTTTCATCCGCGCTCTCCTTATGGGATATCCAAGGTTACCGGTTTTTATATAACCCAGAATTACCGCGAGGCTTACGGTATCTTTGCCTGCAACGGCATCCTGTTTAATCACGAATCTCCCCGCCGGGGGTTTGAATTCGTCACGCGTAAAATCACCAGCGCCGCGGCGCGAATCAAGCTCGGCCTGGCTAAAGAGTTAAAGCTGGGCAATCTTAGCGCCAGGCGCGATTGGGGTTTTGCCGCCGATTACGTGGAAGCGATGTGGCTGATGCTGCAGCAGAAGATGCCCGATGATTACGTGATTGCGACCGGTGAGATGCATACGGTTAAGGAATTCGCCGAGGCCGCCTTTAAGCACGCGGGTTTAAATTGGAAAGATCACGTGGTCGTTGATAAGACCTTTTACCGGTCGGCCGAGGTAGTAGAGCTAAAAGGGGATTATTCCAAAGCAAAAAAAGTTTTGGGGTGGAAACCCCGCGTAAAATTTAATGATTTAGTAAAGATGATGGTAGAGGCCGACCTTGATTTTTTAAGCCACAAGAGATAAGCGTGTCTTCATGGAAGCTCTCAAATTCAGCATCCTGATGCCTGCCTACAACGGCGCCGATTTTATCGCTCAAACTTTAAACAGCATCCTGTCGCAGGGTTTTACCGATTACGAGATTGTCATCATCGATGACCATTCAAGTGACGGAACATCCGATGTCGTCAATTCTTTTAAAGACGGCCGTATAAGATTTTATAAAAATTCAGCCAATCTGGGTTATCCCGCCAATCTGCGGGAATGCAGCCGGAGAGCGGACGGGGATATAATTTATTTGATGGGCCAGGATGATATCTTAGGTAAAGACGCTCTCGCGGATACTTTTCGGGCATTTAATCTTTCTCCGGATATCGGCGCGGTGACCAGGCCTTATTATTGGTTTGACGCGGCGATTGATAAACCGGTAAGGGCGAAGAAACAGCTTAGTCCCGTTCGCGACGAGATTGTAAGCATCGACGACGATGTGCAAAGAGTTATCGCGGTTTTTCATACCCTGGACCAGTTGTCCGGCCTTGCCTTGCGCAAGAAATATATTGATGCGGATTTTCATCAGGATATTTTTCCCTGTCATGCTTATCCCTTCGCTTCGATTTTTAAAAAACATTCTGTTGTGTTTCTTAAGGATTATAATATCGCCGTCAGAATCAGGAGCAGCCAATGCCGCAACCTGTCATCGATTTATGATAAATCTCCCCTGCAGAGCTGGGTCGATATGTTTAACAGCGTATTCTCTGAAGAGCGGTACAAAAATATAAAAAAATACTGCATCAAGAATTTTGCCGCCGTTAATTACGTGGGGTTGGTACAGATAAGAAATTATGCCCGGTATCGTTATCTGTGGCGGGAGATCATGCTTTTGATAAAATACCGTTGGCAGAATATATTCAGCCCGCAATTCTGGTTTTTCAGTTTAGGCACTATCATTATGCCTCCCGCTTTGTTGATACCGTTGGTTGATTGGTTTAAAAACAGGGTTAACAGCAAACGTTTCGCTCATATTAAACTTAAGGTATAGTAATTTCTTTTTAGGGTATCAGGGGATTAGGGTATCAGGATTTGGGAATTGGGAAATTGGGAGATTGGGGAAAATGCCGAAGAGGCGATAACCGATAACCAAATATCCCAATACCCTAATCTCCAAATCCTAATTTCCCGATATCCCAATTTCCTTAATTTAAATGAGGCTTAGTCGAGCCTATGAACATAAATAAACTGATTGATTTTCTTCGATGCCCGTATTGTCTTAGTGATGCCCTGTCGTTAGATAGTAACAAAATTATTTGCGTCGGCTGCGGCGCGAGCTTCGATGTGATCGAAGATGTCCCGATAATGATGAAAAAAGAAAATTTATGCCGCCAGGAAACAAGCCAGCGGGAGTGGTTTAATCGGCATTATTCCGAATTTTCTAAAGAAGAATATAAACTGGAAAATTGGCGGTTGAGCATGCTGGAACGTATTTTTGGCGTTTCTTTTAAAGCGAGCGTGAGCCGGTATTTAGATATCGGCTGCGGCGCTACCGGTTATACCGTTATCGAAGCGGCAAAAAGAAACGGCTGGTGTTCGTTCGGCGCGGATATATCGATTGAGGCGATGCGGCGCGCCCAACATCTGGCAAAGAAGCAGGGAGTCGGCGACCTGACGGGATTTGTTGTCTGCTCCGCCCAAAACCTGCCTTTTAAGCCGCAATCCCTGGATTATGTTTCGGCGATATCGGTGTTGGAGCATATCGAGGACGATCGGAAAGTCATACAGGGTCTTTATAATATAACCGCCGACAATGGCTACGCGTATATTTGCGTACCTAATACTTATCGACGCATTTGGCCTTTTTTGTGGCCGGTATATCTATATTTGGATCACAAAATAGGGCATAAACGGCATTATTCTATTGAAGCGCTTAATGAAAAAATGGGGGCGAATAACTGCTTTGAGCTGGAAAAAGTTTTTTACAACGGCCATCTTATCAAGCTATGGCAGTTAGTTTTAGACAAATTCAAACTAGTGGATAATGGCTGCTGGTGGAAAATGGAAAAAAAAGATATTAACCAATGCGCCCGGGGAGTCCAGTTGAATGCGATCTATCGAAGAAAATAATTCAAAAACCGAAACGGTTGTTTTTATCAGCCCGCCTATTTATTTTTCCGGCGGTTTGCCGGTGGCGTTAGATAGTTCCGTTCCGCCGTTAGGCATTATGTATCTTGCTTCTTATATTAAAAAATATTCCCTCCGGTTTACTCCGGTAGTAATCGATATGGCGGCGGAAAATATTTCTTTGCGGGACTTAGGCGTAAGGTTAAATAAATTAAAACCTTTTGTCGTGGGGATATCTTCTATGACCCCCCAACTGCAAGGATGCGTTGAGCTGGCCGGTTTTATTAAAAAAAACGTTTTCCATCGGCCAAAAATATTTTTAGGCGGGCCGCATGTCAGCGCTGACAGCGATTTTGTTAATCGATTTAGGGATATTTTTGATTACGCGATTACCGGTGAAGCGGAAAAAACATTTTTAGAATCGATCGAGAAGCTCGCGCGCGGCCAGGATGTCCCGGCGGTACAGGCGGGGGAGGTTATCGATGATTTAGATAAAATTCCCTTTCCCGATAAAAGCCTTATCGAGAGAAAAAAATACAGCGAATATGAGTCGATGATTTTTTCCCGAGGCTGCCCTTATAGTTGTTATTATTGCAGCCGGCCGGCGATTAGCAAAACTGTCCGCTACCGGTCGGCGGAAAATCTTATTCAGGAAATAAAATATGTCTATGATTTTTGCGCCGGAAAAATTGATTTTCAGGATGATACTTTTACGATTAATAAAAAAGCGGTTTTTGATTTTTGTGCCGCGGCCGCCCGCGAAAAACTGCGGTTAACCTGGCGCTGCAACACCAGGATAGATTTAGTCGACGAGGAATTGCTGCGCGCGATGAAAGCCGGCGGCTGTGAGCTGATACATTTTGGCATAGAATCCGCCAGTGAAAAATTGCGCCGGGGCGTTATACAAAAGGGTAATTTTACCAATGAGCAGATAATAAATGTTTTAGCGATGTGCCGGAAACTGAAAATTAAAGCCGCCGGATATTTTATGATCGGCCATCCCGGAGAGACGAAAGAAGAAGTAAAAGAAACGAAAGATATGATTCTGCGCTCCGGTTTTGACCTGATGGGTTTATCCATCCCTACACCTTTTCCCGGCTCAAACCTCTACGATATCGCCGAAGCGAAGGGAATAGTAAATAAGCAGGTTATCGACCGGTTCGCGCGAAAAGAGATGGGGGAGGGTTATACCGGTATTTATCCTGTCTATACCGGCGAGGGCATTACTAAAGATTATTTGTTTTCGTTGATGAAAGAGATTAACCGTAAATTTTACGTAAATTTGCGGATGTTTTTAAGGAAATTGGCGCAAGATTTATTTTCCTGGCATAAACTGGCGCAGGACGCGCGCGATTTATTTTCTCTTCTTGTCCGTGGAGTTTCGTCGCGCAAACCTTATGTCGCCGGCAGGAGAGGCTCTCAATAACTATGCCACCAAAAGTATCGATTATCACCGTAAGTTTTAACGGCCGCGGCTTTCTCGATAGTTTTTTTAATTCGTTGGCCGGGCTTGATTATCGTAATACCGAATTGATTTTTGTCGATAATGCGTCATCAGATGGCAGCGTTGGCTATGTAAAACAAAATTGCCCTGCGGCGATTGTGGTCGAGAATAAGGACAATCTTGGTTTTTGCGTTGCCAATAACGAAGCGGTTGAACGCGCTTCCGGCGACTACTTATTTTTTCTCAATAATGATACTAAAATCGATCGGCAGGCGATCAATGTTTTGGTCGAAGCGATGGATGCGGATAAGAACATCGGCATCTGCGGCTGCCGGATGAATAGTTTCGACGGCAAAAAGTATTTTCATACCGGTATCGGCCTGGATATTTTCGGATACCCGGTGGCGTACGGCCCGGTATTTTACGCCGAAGGTTCGGCGATGATGATGCGCAAAGAGTTTTTCCAAAGCCTGGGAGGTTTTGATTCGAAGTATTTTATGTTTCACGAAGATGTGGATATCGCCTGGCGGGCATGGCTTTATGGTTATAAAGTCGTTGCCTGTGATAAAGCGATAGTTTATCATATGCTCGGCGCCAGCGCCGGAGGCAATATTAAAGAAGGCAAGTATAGATCCACGCTATCCCGGCGGTACCTATCCGAGCGTAATAATATCCGGACTCTTTTAAAAAATTACAGCACGCGTTTTCTTGTTTTATTCCTGCCGTTCTACGTGATGATTAACGCGGCGGAAATGTTTTTATTTTTAATCATCGGCCAGGCCAAGGTTTGCGCCTGCTACCTAAGGGCTTATCTATGGAATATCAGAAATATCGAAGATACCCTGAATGAACGCCGCCGTATTCAAGAGCAGAGAAAAGTTTCCGATGCATCGATTATAAGAAAAATGGCGATAACCGCGGGGAAATTTTTTGCTTTACGCCGGACCGGCGTCCCGTATTTTAAATGATTCGCGCAGTACAAAAAATAACTCCAGCTAAAAAATCAGTATTTTAGGTATAAATATCAAACGTTTTTCTTTTGGTTTTATATTTCAATCCACAAAAAAAGAAGCTAATTATTTGGTATAGCATTTTGCGATACTATCAAAACGCGGCCTCGGCAGTTTAAATTATTATTGACAAATAGTATATACTATGGTATATATTATTTGGAGGGAAAATATGACAACAGCTAAATTATTTGCCAACGGACGCAGTCAGGCGGTGCGCTTGCCCTATGAATGCCGTTTTAAAGGCAAGGAAGTGTACATCAACAGAATCGGGAATATGGTTATTCTTCTATCGAAAAACGACCCCTGGCACGGTTTGATAAAGAGCCTGGGCGAGTTTAGCGCCGATTTTATGAAAAAACGCGTTCAACCGCGCCTGCAAAAACGAAAAATAACGTGAAGTATCTTTTAGATACAAATATATGCGTTTATATTATCCGCAAACAACCGGCGGAAGCGCTTATGCGCATACAGCGCCTGCGTGTATCCGATATCGGTATATCCGTTATTACTTTAAGCGAACTTGAAGTCGGAGTCGAAAAAAGCGCCGCGCCTGAGCGTAACCGTATTGCCTTGCTTGAGTTTATTTCTCCTCTCAAGATATATTCTTTCGAGAGTACGGCCGCCCGCGAATACGGCCGTTTGCGAGCGTTGATGGAAAAAGAAGGTAAAACCATAGGTTCGTTTGATATGCTAATCGCGGCTCATGCGTTGGCGCTTAGCCTGACGCTCGTGACTAATAATCTGAAAGAGTTTAAAAAAGTTCCGGGTTTGGTTGTCGAAACTTGGATTTGAGTACATTGCTTCAACTAATCCTGATTACCGTAACTAAAGAAAAGTTTAAATTTCTTCTTCGCGCCTACCGTTTTGTGACCCCTTATTTTTTCTGGAAAAAAAGATAGCCATATATTTACTTAAACGGTATACTGGTTATGCTTATGTCTGCATACGAAATTAACCGCAATCCTTATGGTACACATTGCCTGATTGCGCGGGAGATTGGCCGCGAAAGAACGGTTCTGGACGCCGGGTGTAACAAGGGCTATTTAAAAACCCTTGCCGGGAACAATGTATTTTATGGGATTGACCACAATGATGAGGACCTGGCTGACGCCAAAAGTGCTGGTTACCGGGAAGTTTATAAATTGGATTTAAACCATTACGAGCAATTTAAAAGCGGCCAGAAGTTTGATGTGATTGTTTTTGCTGATATCCTGGAACATTTAATCTATCCCGATAAGGCGTTAAGCTTTTTTACCAAAAATTATTTAAACGAAGGCGGAAAAGTAATAATTTCTTTGCCCAACGTAGCCCATTTTTCTACCCGCCTTAGTCTACTATTAGGAAATTTTGATTCCGCCGAAAGTGGGATACTGGACAAAACACACCTGCATTTGTATACTTTAAAAACCGCGCGGTTGTTTATCAAGCCATGCGGGTTGCGGATAATTAAAGAAAAATTTAGTTCCAATAATTTCGGTAAAATCATTGAGTTATTTCCTTTTTTGGGTTCCCTCCTTGGGTTTAACCTGATATTCGTATGCCAAAAACAATAATCGTAAACGCGGTCACCCTGGAAGGCGCCAACATTGTTCCTTTATTGACCAAGATGGAGTGGTATCGGAAAAACGGTTTTAGCGTTACCTTTTTCGGCAACCGCCGGCTTAAAGAACGCATCGACGAATTAAAGATCATCAGGGAATTTAATTTTATCTTGTTGGAACGAACCGCGGAAATTAAAACCAAAGTAAATTTAATTTTCCAGGGGCTTAAAAGAAATTTTTCTGCTGTATCTTTTTTGAAAGATATTGCCGGAAAATATGATGTTGTTTATTCGGTTTCATCCGTCCTTGACCTGATTATTTTTCCCTATCTTTTAAAAAGAGCGGACCGGAAAATAATCTGGGTGACGGTATTTGACAATATTGTTCCTTTTTCTGACCCCGGCAATAGATTTATACGTTTTTTGTCGTGGCTGTTTTTTAAAATAAGCCTGATTTTGCTGAAGCGCGCCGATTGGGTTTTTGTTATTTCCCCAGAGTTGAAATATTTTTTAACCGGCCGGGGCTTTAAAGAAGAAAGTATTGTTGTCACCGGCAATGCCGTCGAGGGCGAATTGATCAGGCAGGCAAAAAAAGACGGCGCCCGCAATATTGATGCCTTATTTGTCGGCAGAATCAACGAAACAAAAGGAATCTTTGATATGTTGAAGGTTCTCGATATCGTAAAAACAAAATATCCAGATTTCCAATTGGCGGTTATGGGTGGCGGCGATGCGCGAACCGAGCAGCGGTTCAGGAATAAGATTAAAGCGTTGGCGCTGGAGAAGAATGTGCAATTTTTAGGCTATAAAAGCGGCATCGAGAAATTTAATATTATTAAAAGCAGTAAATGTTTCTGGTTTTTAAGCGTGAGTGCCAGCGAAAGCTTCGGCGTGGCGTTGCTTGAGGCGGTATGCTGCGGCCTGCCGGCGTTTGTTTATGACCTGTTGCCTTATCGGAATATTTATAAAAATAACGAAGTATTTGTTTTTAAAAAAAATGATTATGAAGCGGTCGCCCAGGGAGTTATAAAATTATTCGCCGGCAGTGTATTTGAAAACAAGCGGGGGGCGTTGCTCGCGGATAAGTATAGTTGGGAACGGATTGCGGATATTGAATTTAATTCATTTAACACTAATTTGAACGGGCATTCATGAAGAAGAATATTTACGAAAATCTTTATAGCGCGCAGGACAGCCTTGATTTATCGCATTGCCAACGCCTGGCGATTATGCTGGATATGGTAAACTGCCGGGATTTCGCAAACAGGAAAATACTGGATATCGGTTGCCATGACGGGGCGTTTCTATCCCGGATAAAAAACAGGAATAACGAGTTTTACGGCATTGAAGCCGCTGATTTCGCGGTTGATAAGGCCAGGGAGAAAGGGATAAAAGTAGAAAAATTCTTTTTTGACGATACAAGCGCGTTGCCTTTTGCCGACGGTTTTTTTGACCTGATTGTCGCGGGGGAAATAATCGAGCATATCTACGATACCGATTTTTTTCTTTCGGAAATAAAAAGGTTGTTAAAAATTGACGGATATTTGCTTATTTCTACCCCGAATATCGCTTCCCTGGGCCGGCGGCTGATGCTTCTTCTGGGGTTTAACCCGATTATTGAAGTATCGCCCAATGAAAAAGGTAGCTGCGGCCATATCCGCTATTTTACTTTTAAAACTCTGCGCGGTATTTTAGAAAAACATGGATTTATTCTTATCGCCGGCAGGTCCGATGTGGTTAATTTTTCCGGGGGAGGAAGGTTGAAGTCGTCGTTTCTGGCTGATATTTTTCCCGCTTTAGGGCAAAGCGTTATCTATTTTTGTCAAAGGAAAGCATAATGAAAAAACACCTGATTGCGGCAATAATCTTAATCATTTTGATTGCGGCAATAACTTTCCCCCTGGTTTTTAAGGTTACGACGCATATCCCCGGATTTTTTTCCAGCGACGAGCCCTACGCGCCGCTCTGGGATTCCTGGCGTATCCAGAATAGCTACCAGCATCATTCTTCGTTTGCCGACACCAATTTGATTCGTTATCCCCAGGGCGCCAAGCTTTACGAATCAGGGTATTTGACTTATCTCTGGATAGGCTGGTTTTATTTCCTGAGTATTTTTACTACGCCGGTATTGGCTTACAATATACAAATTTTGTTTAATTTTTTTCTGGCGGGAATTTTTACTTATTTTTTGATTTTTTATTTAACCGCTCGGCGTCCCGCCGCCTTATTCGGCGCGATAATTTTCGCGTTCTGTCCGTATCAATTCAGCCGCGCCTGGCAGCACCTGAGCCTTACTTATAACCAATGGATTCCCATGGCTTTTCTGGCCGCGATTGCTTTAAAAGAAAACCCTTCCCGGAAAAATTTACTTTTTTTCGCCGCGGCGATATTCATGCTTTTTTCTTTTGACTATACGATAATGTTTTTGACCGGCATCGGCCTGCTGGCATGGTTCGGCTACGCTTTTATTTATTATTTCCGGCGTAAAGGCGGCCTCGGCGACGAAGTTTTTAAAAAATACCTAAGTTACTTTAAAAAATCATTTGTTGCCGGTGTTCTGGTATTAGCGATACTTTCGCCGCAATTTTTCCCAATCATTAAAAATCGGCTTATGCTTTCGTCAAAAACCCAAGCCGGAGCTTATAATTCGCATCGGCGTTCTTTTAACGATTTATTCGAACAATCGGCGCGGCCGTTAAGTTATTTTTTGCCGCCGGCGACACACCCGGTTTTGGGAAAATTTACCGAAAGCCTGGTCGGCTCAAATATTTATGGGTCAAGCTTTACCGAGCATGCGCTTTATCTGGGGTGGTTGCCGCTGGCCTTTGCGTTTTTAGCGTACCGGCGTTGGAGGAAGAACCAAAAGAGAAAAGGCGTGGTGAAGGATATGCGCGATGCTTTTGAGCGAATAACAGGCATTGAAAAGATAACGGCGCAAGAAGATATCTATCTTGGATTTTTTATTTGGCTTGCTGTTGTTGCCTGGTTATTTTCCCAGCCGCCCTGGTGGGAAATCGGCCCGCTTAAAATTTATATGCCTTCTTTTTTTATGTATAAGCTTTTACCGATGTTTCGGGCCTATTGCCGTTTTGGCATTGTTCTACAATTAGCCGTTGCTGTCCTCGCTGCCTTCGGTTTAAAATATATTATGGAAAAATACAGGGGCAAAATAAAACAACGCATCATAGCCGGATTGTGTTGCGGCGTTGTTTTATTTGAGTTTTGGAGTTGGCCGCCCTATAAGGTTATAAACGTATCAAAAGCGCCGGAAGTTTACTCCTGGCTTAAGAATCAGCCGGGCAATTTTGTTATCGCCCAGTACCCTCTTGACGTTAAGGGGCCCAATGATGTCCGCAAGTTTTACCAGATTTTTCATCACCGGCCGATGATCAACGCTACTCTTCCTGATACTGAGTCTAATGAAATTGCAAAAAAGATGGTTAAACTTTCCGATTTTAAAACTGCCCGGCAGCTTGCCGCGATGAAAGTCAAATATGTTTTAGTCCATCGTCAGGAATATTTAGATACCGAGCTGGTCAGCGAGAGAGAAGAATTAGGCAGTATTGCCAAGAACCACGGTCTGCGATTTGTCCGTAACTTTTCTGCCGAAGGTTGTGATCCCGGTGAAATGTGCGTCCAGGTAACCGGCCCGGTGGATGTGTACGAAGTTGTTGCGAAACATTAAGTTTCTAAAACTAAAAAATTTTGTCCACAGATTTCGCTGATTTGCGGGAACAATAAAAATTTGTTCTGATTCATAATCTGAAAAATCTGAGCAATCAGTGGACAATATTTTTGGTTAAATTAGATGAAAAAGTTAAAATTTAAACCCCAGGCGGTTATTTTTGATATGGACGGCGTCATCGTTGATTCGATGCCGTATCACTTTATAGCCTGGTATGAGGCGCTGCGGCCTTACGGGGTAAGAGTAACTTGCTTTGACGTATTTGCAAAAGAAGGGGAGCAATGGGAAAAATCATTGCGATATTTTTTGAGGCGCGCCGGGATAAAGCCTACGGCACAGCTTCTGGCGGAAATCTTCGCGCGGCGCCGGAAAATCTTTAAGAAAAATTTTAAACGTTTTCTTTTTAAGGGCGCGGTTGAACTCTTGTTTCGTTTAAAAAATAACGGTTATTTGTTGGGTTTAGTGACGGGTACGCCGCTGGCCCAGGTAAAAAAGATTCTTCCTCCCCGGATCTTTAATTTGTTCGAGGCGGTTATCACCGGCGACAGGGTCAAAAAAGGCAAGCCCCATCCCCAGCCTTATTTAACCGCGGCGTGCGCTCTTAAGCTTAAACCGAAGCGGTGCCTGGTGATTGAAAATGCTCCCTTTGGCATTGAGTCTGCCGGCAAAGCGGGGATGTATTGTGTGGCGGTAACTACCAGTTTACCCGCGCAATATCTGGGTATGGCCGATATGGTTGTCGACACGTTAGAAGATGTTTCCCTCCTTATCAAATCCTGCGCCTCAAATAATTAGCTTTATTACCAACCCTTGTTTTAGTATAATAACTTAAGGATATACTAATTTACCCCGTTAGAGAAAGTTCATCCCGTTAGAAGTACGCTTCTAACGGGGTTTACTTTTAGGAGACCAATCCCATGAATAAAATCGGCCTTATGGATTTAAAAAGAGAGTACCCTCTCCTGAAGAAAGATATCGAGAAGCAGATAAGAGAGTGCGTGGGATCCCATCGGTGGATCCTGGGCGATGCCGTGACTGGACTGGAAAAGCAGGTTTCCCTGTACCTGGGGGCAAAATACGCGGTCGGCGTCGCTTCGGGAACCGACGCGCTTGTCCTGGCGCTCCGGGCCATGGCGATTGCGCGCCGGGATAAAAGTTGTTTCGATAAACACGATGAAATAATCACTACGCCTTTTACTTTTATCGCTACCGCCGAGGCCATTGTCCATAGCGGGGCGACACCGGTGTTTGTCGACATCGATCCCGATACGTTTAATATAAACCCGCTGGCGATAGAAAAGGCGGTTACTAAGAATACCGTCGGTATTATACCGGTCCATCTTTACGGTTTAGGCTGCGATATGGGCCAAATCATAAAAATCTCCCGGGAAAATAATTTATTCGTCGTGGAGGATAACGCCCAATCGTTTGGCGGCATGTACCAAGATAAAAAACTCGGTTCAATCGGCGATTGCGGCTGCCATAGTTTTTTCCCTTCTAAAACACTGGGGGGATGGGGCGACGGCGGCCTGGTTGCCACCAGCGACCATAAAGTCTTGCCGTTACTGAAGGCGTTAAGAAATCACGGCCAGACTGCGGCGTATGACGCAAGCTATATCGGTTATAACTCGCGCTTGGATTCTTTGCAGGCCGCGGTACTCCTGGCTAAATTGCGCCATTTCGATAAGCTGGATAATCTACGGCGGACAGTTGCCGCTAAATACGCGAAAGCTTTTGACACGATGGCTATGGTCCAGCCGCAACCGGTGCGTAAAGGTTATCGCCATGCCTACGGACTTTATACGATTAAGGTAAGCGCCGGTTCGCGCGATAAACTGCTGGCATATCTAAATGCCAACGATGTAGAGTCACGCGTCTATTATCCCGTGCCCCTGCATGAGATGAAGGCGTTTAAGGCCGCCAAAGTAAGCGGCGAGCTTAAAGCCGTCGAGGATGTGAAAAAAAGAGTGTTGAGCATCCCGATGCATCCGTTTCTCAAAGATAACGAGATTGATTATATCATCAAGACTATTCGCGCTTTTTTTAAAACATAAAAAGATAACCTGAGCTGGTTTTACCTAGGTTTTTCGTCCGCGAAGCGGACGGCGGTTATTTTTTTGCGAAGTAAAAAAATAATATGAAACACGTAAAAGAGAAATTTTCTATAGTTATCCCGGTGTATAATGAGGCGGAAAGGATACGCAACAATCTTCTGGAGGTTAAAAAGACTTTTGACGATTTTGGCTGCAGTTATGAAATTGTCGCGATTGATGACGGTTCAACCGACGATTCACGCGCTGTTTTAGAGAGCCTTTGCAAGGAAATCCCCAATCTTCTCGTGCAAAAGAATTCGCATAATTTCGGGAAGGGGCGCGCCTTAAAAAAAGCTTTCAAATATATAAGCGGCGATTTGATAGTTTGGTTGGACGCGGATTTAGAGTTGCACCCTTTCCAGGTAAAAACGCTTTACGATATCATGGTCCTCGACGGCGCGGATATCGTTATTGGTTCTAAGATGCATCCCAATTCCCAGGTTGCCTACCCGGCACATCGGCGGATTATGAGCTGGGGTTATTATTTTTTCATCAGGTTATTTTTTCATTTGCCGTGCCAGGATACGCAAACCGGTTTGAAAATTTTCAAGCGTAAGGTTTTGGAGGAAGTTTTGCCGCGGATTCTGGTGAAGAAATTTGCTTTTGACCTGGAAGTATTGGCGAACGCCAATTACCTGGGGTTTAAAATAATCGACGCGCCGATTGTCCTGGATACAAAAAGAGAATATTCCCGCTTAGGTTTAAGCGCGGTATTTATCACTTTTTGGGATACACTCGCCGTGTGGTACAGGATGTACATCCTGAAATATTATGACCGTATCGATCATTATCGCCGTAAAGGGTTACTGCGGGAATTTAAAAGAGTGCGTAAATAATTCTTTCAAAATTTTCCCGGTAAATTTTGAAATAATTATTTTGCCCGATGAAATATTTGAAAACGGGTGGCGGGATCAAAGAGTAAAAATTATACCTACGGGGAATGTTGCGCCGCCCGTTAAGCGGGACATCGGAGTAAGAGAGGCAAAGGGAGAGATAATTGCTTTTCTGGATGATGATACCTATCCGGCGCCGTGTTGGTTGGACGCCGCTTTAAAGTTGTTTGAAGGCAAAGATATCGCTTGCGTTTGCGGCCCGGCAGTCACGCCGGATGACGATTCCTTATTGCAGAAGGCAAGCGGCATCGTTTATGAGTCGTACCTGGTCAGCGGCGGCCATAATTTTCGCTATATTCCTAAGCCCGCCCGGTTTGTCGATGATTTTCCCAGTTGTAATTTTTTAATCCGGAGAGATATCTTTGAAAAAGTCGGCGGTTTTGACACGAAGTTTTGGCCGGGCGAAGATACTTTCCTTTGCCTTAAGGTTAAGCAAGCAGGAAAAAAAATGCTTTACCATCCCGCGGTTTTGGTCTATCACCATCGGCGCGGCCTTTTCGCCAAACATTTAAAACAGATCATCAACTACGGTTTACACCGGGGATATTTTGCCCGCAAATTTCCGGAAACTTCCCTGAGGATTACCTATTTTATCCCGTCGCTATTGCTTTTATGGTTGATTTCGGGTATTTTTTCCGGGCTTTCCGCGAAATTCGCGGCAATCTATTTTCTATCGGTATTATTTTATCTTGGCTGTGTGATGGCGGGGACGATTTTGGTTTTGGCGGGCAAAAAAGAAAAGATGGAAAATAAAATAAAATTGATTTTTTTAGTTTTTAGCGGAATAATCGCCACCCATCTCGCTTATGGGATTTATTTTATCAAGGGGCTAATGGCTTCAAGCATGCCGGAGGAAACAGCAGATGATCGCTGATTGGAAGATGCAGACGATCGCTGAGGATACGTATATTTATAGTGATTTAACCTATAGGTTTATTATTATGCCAAGGGCTCAAAATATAAATTGGTCTTATTAATTAATTTTGGTTCTCCTAAAGTTACCATAAAAAGATTAATATATACTAAAGGCGCAGGATGATATTTTATCTGTGATCATCTGCTTCTTCTAATCAGTGATCATCCGTGACTATGAAAATCATAATTTGTTTTCCTCCCTTAAGCAACGAAAAAGGCTATCCGACCTTAGGCCAGAACCGGCAATTCCAATATTTTAAAGAACCGACATATATTTATCCGGTGGTTCCGGCAACCGCCGCCACGATGTTGGCCAAACGCGGTTTCGATGTAGTCTGGCTTGATTGTATCTCCCAGAATTTATCTTCCGATAAATTCCGGGATATAATCAGAAAAGAGAAACCGGATTTGGTTGCTTTAGAAACAAAAACCCCGGTAATAAAACAGGAGTGGCGTGTCGTCGATGATCTCAAGCGATTGGCGCGGGAAGAGGGTTGGAATTTAAACGTTGTATTGTTCGGCGACCATGTTACGGCCTTGCCGCAGGAGTCATTTGACAATTGCGGCGTCGATTTTATTTTAACCGGCGGCGACTACGACTTTTTACTGCTTAATCTTTGTAATTTTCTTAAAGAATTTCCTTCGCTTCCCGCGCGCGATTTTAACGGGCCGGTCATGACCGGCCCCTACAGGTTAGAGCCGGGAATCTGGTACCGGGCGGGTAACGAAATAAAGAATACCGGTACTTTTAAGCTCGACCATGATTTGAATAGCCTTCCTTTTATCGATCGAGACCTTACCCGATGGCCGCTTTACGCTTATAAAAATGGAAACTACCGGCGTACCCCGGGGACTTATATCATGTCGGCCCGGGATTGCTGGTGGGGAAAGTGTACTTTTTGCGGGTGGACGACAATCTATCCGCATTATCGAGCGAGAGGAGTTAAAAATGTTTTAAACGAAATAGAATATTTAGTTAATAATTATAAGATTAAAGAGATTATGGACGATTCCGGGACTTTTCCCGTTGGAGAGTGGCTGAATAATTTTTGCCGGGGCATGATTGAACGCGGTTTGAATAAAAAAGTTACCCTTGATTGCAATATGCGTTTTGGCGCGGTTGACCGGCCGGGTTATGAATTAATGCGAAAGGCGGGGTTCCGGTTTTTACTTTTCGGTTTAGAGTCGGCCAGCCAGCAGACTTTAGACCGAATTAATAAAAATTTGAAGGCCGAAACGATTGTCTCATCCTGCCGCGCCGCCCGCGCCGCCGGCCTTTATCCGCACATAACCCTGATGTTTGGCTACCCCTGGGAAAGTTATGAGGATGCCGAAAAAACTCTCCAATTAGGAAAGTACCTGCTTAAAAAAGATTATGCTTATACGATGCAGGCGACGGTGGTCATCCCTTATCCCGGCACTCCTTTGTTCGACGAATGCAAAAAGAACGGGTTATTATATACTCTCGATTGGCAGGAGTATGATATGAAAAAACCGGTGATGAAATTATCGTTCGCTCCGGATAAATTAATGAGCCTCGTCCAGAGCATGTACGCGGTAACTTTTTCTCCCGAATTTATTTTTCGTAAATTATTAAGCATAAGGGATATCAACGATATAAAATATTTTGGCAGGGGATTTTTAAAAGTGCTGGGGCATCTGCTTGATTTTCGGAAAAGAAGTTAGATTGCAGAGTACGAACTAAAGAATTGGAAGAATGGTTAGGGTAAGGGTAAAGATGCCCGTATGGGCCAGGGTTAGGGTTAAGGCTGTGAATTCGTATCAGCCCTAACCGTTACCATAGCCCAAACCGGCTTCCTAACCCTAGCCTTAGCCATTCTTCTAAACTTAATTATACTCAGGTAGCCATGCGCATTAAACACAAAATACAATCTCTGCTCAAGGACAGTCTTTTCTTCGATATGGTCGTGATTTTGCTGGGCGCCGCCGGAGGAGGATTTCTAAACTTCATTTACCGTCTTGTCTGCATAAGGTTTCTGCCGGCGGCGGACTACGGCACCTTAAACGCGTTGATTGCGCTGGTGATGCTCGGCAGTGTGGGGTTGTCACCGCTGGGGACGACTTTTACGCGATTTTTTACCGAATACGCCGCGCGCAATGATTTCGCTTTATTGGTGCGCGCGTTTAAGGCAATCGCGAAAAAAATAGTTTTTAGCAGTCTGCTTATTTTTTTACTGTTTGCTGTCGCTTCGCCGTTGACGGCTAAATTTCTCAATACGCGTATTCTGTATGTGAATATTGCCGGCGTTTTGATCGCGGTGGCGGTTATCTCGCCCTTGTTTATGTCGGTATTACAGAGCTTACAGCGGTTTAAATTATTTTCCTCCGTCGGTATTGTTTCTGCATTTTTTAAGATTGTCGTCGGCGCTTTTTTGATGTGGCGGGGCTTTGGTGTTTTAGGGGGCATTTTAGGCTATTTTACCGCGTCGGCGGTGGCGCTGGTGATGCCGTTATATTTTATACCCCGTATCTTCAGGCGTTTACGCGATGAGCATAAAAATTGCCCCGCCGGTGAATTAGACCCCAAGCCTTTTTACCGGTATTTTTTTCCGGTGTCGCTGGCGATGTTCGCCTTTTCTTCCTTTACCAATATCGACAGTATCATCGTTAAGCATTTTTTTTCTTCCGTGGATACAGGATATTATTCGATTGCCCAGAATATCGCCAGTATCGCTTTATTCTTACCGTCGGCATTGGCCATCGTAATTTTTCCCAAAAGCACAAAAGCGTTTGTTGAAGGGAGGGATTCCCCCCGTATTTTGCGTAAATCGCTGTTGTTGGCCGCGGCTTTTTGTTTTCTTTTTGTCGCCGGAGTTTTTATCGTTCCCAATACCGTCCTTATTCTTTTTACCGGAAAGACTAACCCGGCCAGCGCCGGCTTGCTTGGGCTTCTGTCGGCAGCGCTGAGTTTCTACGCGCTCACGTGGATAATGATAAATTTCCTCCTGGCGGTGCACAACCTGGATTTTATCGTTCCCTTTGCTGTTTTGGCGGGGCTGGAAGCGATTTGTGTTTATAATTGTCACCAAAGCCTGATGATGGTAGGATATACGGTAACTATTTTTGCCGTCCTTGCTTTTACGATGTTGCTTTGGTCGGCGCGGAATAAAGTCCATATTAGACAGGGTTAAGGCTAAGGCTAGGCTCTCCTTCGCTCTTCGAGCTTCGGAGAAGTCTCGCCGAAGTTCTCCTTCGCTCTTCGAGCTTCGGAGAAATCTCGCCGAAGGCCTTGGCGAAGGCGGACTTTAGCGAAGGCGGAAAGCCGGTTTGGGTTAAAAAACTTGGTTAGGGTAAGGGTAAAGATGCCCGTATGGGCCATGGTTATGGTTAAGGCTGTAAATTCGTATTAGCCCTAACCGTTACCATAGCCCAAACCGGCTTCATAACCTTAACCCTAGCCGATTAACTACCGGCATCGTTGCCTTTACCCTAACCATGTCATAACCTTAATAAATATTATGTATTTCTACGGACCGGTTCCTTCCCGCAGGCTCGGGTTTTCTTTAGGGGTCGATTTAATACCCAAAAAGGTATGTTCTTTCGATTGCGTCTATTGCCATGTCGCTCGGACTACCCAAAAAACCGCCGGACAATTTTCTTATGTTAAGTTACCGCAGTTTACGAAAGAACTTAAGGCGACCATAGCAAAGAAGCCCCAGCTTGATTATATAACCATCTCCGGTTCCGGCGAGCCGACCTTGCACAAAAACCTCGATAAAATAATCGGCATCATCAAGCAAACAACCAAAAACAGATATCCGGTTTGCGTAATCACTAACTCTTCGCTTTTATACCGTAAGTCCGTGCGTCGAGCTTTGCGCCGCGCCGACTTGATTATTCCTTCGCTCGATGCCGCTACCCCGCGGGTTTTTGAAAAAATTAACCGGCCGCTTAAGGGGATAACCATCGATAAAATAATCAACGGCCTTATCCGGTTGAGAAAAGAATTCAAGGGTAAAATCTGGTTGGAAATAATGGTGGTGCGCGGCATTAACGATACACTTGACGAAGCGTTTCGGCTGCGAGAGGCTGTTGCTAAAATAAAACCCGATAAAGTCCAACTGAATATACCGGTGCGGCCGGCCTGGGCAGATATAGCCCTACCCGATAAAGAGCGCGTCCGGGAAATAGCGAAAATCATCGGCGGCAATATCGAAATTATCGCCCGATTTAACAAGAAACCGAGAAAGCAATCCGGCGGCGACGCCGCGAATGTAATCATCGAATTTTTGAAACGCCGTCCGGCAAACCTAAGCGATTTGGAAAAGACGCTGGGCATCAGCCGTCTTCGGTTGAACCGCTCTCTACGCGATCTAATATCGCGCGGGAAGATAAAAGAGAAAATGGCGCATGGCGAAAAATATTTTATTTTTTGCGGCGCAAAAAATAAAATATGATTAAAGAGAATATCGAAAAGATTTTGAAGGAATTGCCGCCGGGGGTGGAGCTGGCCGCGGCGGTCAAAGGGCGTAGTATTGCCGAAGTAAAAGAAGCGGCGGCGGCGGGGGTGACGATTTTGGCCGACAATTATCTCCAGGAAGCCGCCGAAAAAATCGAAGCTTTAGGAAGGGTTGCCCGGTGGCATTTTATCGGCCATTTACAAAAAAATAAAGTCCAAAAAGCGGCGGCGCTCTTCGATATGCTGGAGACTATTGATTCTTTTGAACTCGCTCAGGTTTTGGATAAAGAATGCGGCAGGCTGGGCAAGGTAATGCCGGTATTGCTTGAGGTAAACTCCGCGGACGAACCGCAGAAAGCGGGATTAGAACCGGCCGAGGTGGAAAGTTTTGTCGGCCGGGCCGGCTCGTTGGCGCATCTGAAGATATCCGGGCTGATGACGATGGGGCCGCTGGTGGATAATCCGGAAGCGATTAGGCCGTTTTTCCGGAAAGTGAAGGAAATTTTTGATTTGATAAAGAGCAAAGCGTATGATAATTTAGATTGGAGATATTTATCGATGGGCATGAGCGATACTTACAAGATCGCGATTGAAGAGGGGGCTAATATCGTTCGCATTGGAACAGCTATTTTCGGTATACGCAGATGATCACAGATGAGAAGATGCAGATGATCGCTGATGATACGTATATTTATAGTGATTTAACCTATAAAATTATCGGGGCGGCTTACGATGTCCATAAGGAACTGGGTTCCGTCCATAAAGAAATTGTCTACCACAGAGCGTTGGCTATTGAATTCGGTAACAGGAACATCCCTTTTGTCGAAGAAAAGCCGATTGATGTAAAATTTAAAGAAAACAAAATAGGAACATACAGGCCAGATTTTATTGTAGACGACAAAGTCGTGGTGGAGATAAAAGCCGTTCCTGCTATAGCCAAAGCAATGTATGATAAGGTTTATTATTATGCCAAGGGCTCAAAATATAAATTGGTCTTATTGATTAATTTTGGTTCTCCTAAAGTTACTATAAAAAGATTAATATATACTAAGGATGCGGGATGATATTTTATCTGCGATCATCAGCATCTTTTAATCAGCGATCATCTGCACTATGCGACTAAAAATTCTATTTGAAAAAGAAAAAATCGACGAAAGATTCTCCGGCGGATGGGGATTGTCTTATCTGGTGGGGGAGAATGTCCTTTTTGATACCGGCGAGAAGTTCGAATTTCTGGAAAACAACGCCCGGTTGATGAACGTTGATTTAAACAAAATCAATAAAGTCGTGATTTCTCATACCCATTGGGACCATGTTTCTGGTTTGTGGGAGCTCTTAAAGCGTAACCGGGGGATTACGGTATATGGCTGTCCGCGTTTCGAGGAAGATTTTAAGAATAAAGTGACCGCCGCTTGCAGCCGGTTTGTGGAAGTAAAAGAGATGGTGGAATTGGAAAAAGGGGTCTATGCTTCCGGCGAGATGATGGCTAATTATAAGGGTGAAGTAGTGGCGGAGCACGCTATGGCCCTCGATTCAGGGAACAATATCGCGATTCTTTGCGGTTGCTGTCATCCGGGAGTGCTGAACATGCTGCAGAAGATTACCGGTTTTTTCGGCCGGCATGTTGATATGCTCATCGGCGGTTTGCACCTGATGGATAAGGAGAAGAGATTTACCGAATATATTATCCAGGAAATGCCGGTTCGGGTCAAAAAAGCCGCGCCGGGGCATTGCACCGGCAGTGAAGCCGCCGCTCGCCTGAGAGCTATTTATAAGGAAAATTTCATCGAGCTGAAAGCGGGGATGGAGCTTGAGATATAAAATCGGTTAAGGCTAGGGTAAAGAAGCCGGTTTGGGCTATGGCAATGGTTAGGGCTGATACGAATTTACAGCCGTTACCTTAACCTTGCCCCATACCGGCATTCCGCCTCCGCTAAAGTCCGCCTTCGCCAAGGCCTTCGGCGAGACTTCTCCGAAGCTCTAAGGGCGAAGGAGAGCGTAATCTTCGCCATAGCCGTTTTTAACTAAGGGTATTTATTATATGAAATTCTTTAATTTTTTTGCTCGGTGGTCGGTGGTTTTTTGTCTATGGTCTGTTTTTTTATCCGGATGCGTTGGAATGCGCGATTGCACCGGCGCCCGGCGCGGCGCCTTTTGCCTGCTGCGCGATAATAAATTCGGCGAAGGCGGCGAAGGCAAAGATTACCATATTATCTCCGATGAGATTTATCTTAGCCGGGGCGATACCCAAAATGAAATTATCGCTAAAATCGGCCTGCCGGACAGTCAGGAGGCTACTAAAGACGGCTATGAAATCTGGCGCTACAAAAGCCATTCTTTGGAGTTGTATTTCGAAAGCGGCCGGTTGAAGTTCTGGCGCTGACCCGAAAAATGATATAAATTTTTCCCTTTTTTTCACCTTCCCTTCCCTTCCCTTCCGTTTCCATATTTCTCCTTTCTTAGTTTCAATCTAGGGATTATCAACTAGGGACGATAGACTTTTTCATCCCTCGTCCTTCAGCATTCACACACGTCCCACGTTTCTGCGGTTACTGCCGCGAACGTCCCACGGTATTACGGTTTTCTCTGAAATAGGTCGCTGCCCCTATTAAAGAATTATTCTGTAAATGGTTTCAGTAAGGCTTCTTTCCCCCCTTGTTTTTTAAACTTCCGCGTGTTATATCTTAATACTCCTAAAAGAAAATATTGCGTTACCCTTGTTTTTTCCAGGGGAATATGTTATATCTTCCTTCAACCTCAATATATGAGGGGAAAAATCCAAGGATGCCGGTTAGCCGACAAGCGGCGGAACTTGACGCTTTTGCGTGGCCGGAGAATCGCCGCCGGCAAGGCATTTTTCAGGGAATAATTTTAAGGCGTCAAGGAGTATTCCCTCAAGCGGGATAAGCCTTGTAACCGTTTTCCTTTATCCATAGCTCTGCCCTTGTTTTTTGGGGTTAAGCGTGTTATATATTGGGCAGATGCGGAGAGCCATATTGTGTATTTTTATACAGCCGAAAAGCAAACGGAGTTTACGCGGGCTTGCGCGTAAAACTTTATATAGGTATAAATATATTAACTTAACAACAATAATGTTTTTCTAATGGCAATTTATTTTCGCGGGAACCGCGAAGATAAATCAGGAGGGTTCAAACCCATGCTTAACCTACTTAACCACAAAAAAGTCAACGGTTTAACTAAAGTCTTAATTTCTACCCTGGCGTTTTTATTTTTCTTTTCCAGCCTGGGTATCTCGCGTGCCTTGCCGCAAGCTGGGCCCGGCGCCATTATGGCGAGCCTGCCGGTTCCGGGGCAGATGGTAAATATTACCCCGCCGTTCACTCCGGTGTTGATTAAAGGCCTTAAGCTCGACGTCAATGACCCGTTTAAATTCAACTTTATTGTCGAGCCGGGCGACAGCCGATTGAAAGACGCTCAATTAAAAGAAGAAATCTCCGATTTAGTGCGCTACTTCTTAACCGCCTTAACCGTTCCCGAATCTGACCTTTGGGTCAACCTTTCGCCGTTTGAGAACAGCCGTGTTATCACCGATGAATTGTCGTCGACCGATTTAGGCCGCGATTTGTTGGCTTCCGATTACATTCTCAAGCAATTAGTTTCTTCCCTGACCTATCCGGAATCGCCTTTAGGCAAAAAATTCTGGGATAAAGTATACAAGCGCGCCGGCGAATTATACGGCACCACCAAAATCCCGGTCAATACGTTTAATAAAATCTGGATTATGCCCGAATCGGCTTCGATTTACGAGAACGGCAACCAGGTGATTATCTCCGATATTAAACTCAAAGTGATGCTGGAAGCGGATTATCTGGCGATGAAGAATACCAAGGGGCAGGGGGCAGGAGTCAAGGGCCAAAGCGAAAATACAAAAAAGGATATCAATGATTTAAGCGGGCAGATCATGAAGGAAGTGATCCTGCCGGTCATCGAGCAGGAAGTCAACCAGGGAAAGAATTTTGCCAAAGTGCGTCAGATCACCTATTCGATTATCCTGGCCAGCTGGTTTAAACTGAAACTCAAAGACAGCCTGGTGGCTAAAGCCTATGCCAATAAAAAGACGATGAAGGGCGTCGATACCAGCGACCCGGCGTTACGCGAACGCATTTATCAGCAATATGTCTCCGCCTATAAAAAGGGCGTCTATGACTATATCAAAAAAGAATTCGAAGGTAATTCTTCGCGCCAGGTAAGGCGCAGGTATTATTCCGGCGGGTATACCATCAGTAATGCTGTAGAGTTGGTCAGCGGCGGGGTGGAGGTCACCACCCCCCAGTTTGCTCAAGCCGCGGCTCGTAAAGAAACAGTAATCGCCACGGCTTTAGTAAACGAGGGGGGCGTCACCGCTTCGCCGGTTGGAATCATGTCGTCCCCGTTGGCTAGAGTCACTGAACTAAAAGGTAAGATAATTCCTTCTCTTGAAAGGGATCTTGCGGCAAAAATGGCTGTGCATCGAAAACAACAGGCGAATATCAAGGACGAACATCAGCGACAGGTGGGCATATATGCGAGAACTTGGGCTACGCAGGCACTTCTCAAATATGACACTGAAATCAGTAAGAGAGCCAACTACGATGGTGACAGGGTAGCCGCCGCTTGGGCAGATCTACAACAGGCTAAAGCTGCGTGGAATGTAGAAAAAGAACTTGATCAACGTCGTTTGGAACTAGCGAGCCTAGAACTAGAAATAAGAATAAAAAAAAGAGGGTCTTCGGCGGTAGCCGCTTCGCCGGTAACACCTGTGGAGGATGGATTTACCTCGGCAATAGCCGGTTTTTACGCTATGGCGGGCCAAGCTAAACCTGATTGGCGAACGATGCGAGCTGAAGTTGAAGGAAAATATAATACGCTCAAGGCAGAATTAGATAGAGCCCACGAGGAAGCCGACAGACAATATAAGGAAAGGATGACTCAGAACAATGAATTACTTCAAGCATGGTCTGACTTGGAAGAGGCTGTAGGAAAAGTAGCGAAAGAATTAAGGCAAGTAGAAACAGAAATGGCAAATGTTGCTGGCCAGGAAGGTAGTCAAGATAAAGTATCTGCTTTGCGACAGCGATTAGATGAAATAAAGGCAAGATATTCATCGATTCTTGCTAAAAAAGACGAAGCTGATGCCCGTATGGTAGCAGATTTCAATGAAAGAGTGAACCCCTTAAGACTTTCCTTGGAGACTATCGAAATCAAACTCCTTGCTGCTGAATTAGAGTTTAGGATGGTTATGGCGGGATATCCTAACGTTGGAATTATGAATGGTATTATCCAGGAATATGAGACAGGAGCAAGAACGCATTCGACTTTGGCAGACTATAGAGAGATGATTGGTCACGAATCGATTACTGAAGAGATGCTTAAACCTTTGGCGGAAGCGATAGAAAGAGCCAAGGCACGCGTTGCTGATCTTAAGGCTAAAGAAGGTAAGGCTTCGGATGCGGCTCAAGAAGCGCCGACCGCGCCGACCGCGCCGGCCGCGCCGGCCGCGCCGACCCACGAAGCTGAGTCAACGGCCAGAGCTTTAGAGACCCCGGAGGTAACGCCAACGCAAGTCACTATGCAGTCGACGGAAATGTTGGCTGCAGCGGTTAATGATTTGGCAGACCAACATCGGGTGCGCTCTGAAGCAATGGTAAGGGCGCAGGCAAAACGTGAGACGCTGAAAACAGAGCTTGAGGCGGCGAGGCAGGCGGCCGATTCAGCTCTCGGCCAATCAGACTATGATACGCTTCGAGAAGCCTGGGCGCAAAAAAGCAGAGAATGGGATGAATTTATCACGCAGACATTTAACCCTCAAGTTGATCCATATAATGCCGGTTTAGCCCGGTTGCAAGCGGCCAGGATAGCGGCTGATGTGGTGGCGTATAGAGGCGAAGGCCGGAGCATCGGGGATACTGATGTTAAGATGTGGCAGGCCCTGGGCGATAAGATTAGGGCGACAATTGAGTACTTAGAAGATACGGGAGAACGGTTCGCGGAGCCGCACAATAATGCCCCGACGGTTGAGCAGCTCAAGAATCTTGACGCGGAATTGGCATTAGCTAAAAGTCATCTTAGCGTGGCGTACTATGCGCAAGGGTTAACGGAAACGCCGGCTTTTTTAAACGAGCTTTCCCAGGCCAGCGCGGAAAATCAAGATAGAGCGATTAAAGAAATTGTTAAGATTGCCCAAGGTAAAGGAAAAGTCTTGGCGGAAATAATCAGGCTCATTAATAGAACATCCGGTCTGCCGGAAAACCTTCGGCCGGTTACCACTAAGCTTCTTGCCGCGATACATAAAGAACCGGGTTCGACGAAGGATTTGCTCGGGCGTCCCAGGGCGCCTAAGATCCGGGCCGCCGTGATTGATGCGCTCGATAAAATTCCCGGAAGCGACAGTGATGCAGCGCTTGAGCTTATTGGGGTTGGGCCTGGGGGTGAAGCCGTGCCTGGGGGTGAAGCCGCGATGGATGTTTTAGCGACACGAAAACAGTTAGGGGGTAGAATCGGCAGTGGAGAGCCGGAAAGAGGGGATAGCGGTATGCGGAGACTTTTAGAAGAATTCCCCCCTGATCCGGATAAGCCGACACCATCAGACTCGGCTAAGGACGCAGCGGCCAAGCTTGCCGCCGCGGCTAAAGCTGGTGACGCCAGTGCGGCGACAGCCGCGGTGCTGGATGCATCCATGGGAGTGGACCGCGTAGCTCAAGCCAGCAAGACCGGAACCGACTCGGAGCGTATTACCGCTCTTGATCTTCTTTTTTCGATTGCTACTACCGGCCAGGGGTCGCGCCGCGCCCGCTGGGCGATTACTGATGCCGCGGTTAACGCCGATAGTTCAGCTGCCGTGCGGATTGCCGCGCTTAAATATCTTGGCGCGCTCAACAATCACGCCGCGCTTCCGGCGCTTAACCATGTAATTAACGATATCGCTGGTAGGTCTCAGGCGGATAGGGATAAAGCCGGCCTTGCTGCGGTCAGCGAGGCGGCGCGCCAGGCTATCAAAGATATCAATGAAACCAATGCCAAGCCCAATGCGCTTGTCAGATTAACCAACGCTTTTAAGGCAATTTACTATAGGTTGATAACCAATAGCGCCCAAAGCGCGCCTGCGGGTGCATCTACGACTACGTCAACTGCCAAGGGCGGTGGTAATGTCGTCGGCGGGGGAAATGACGATGCTGCCGCTAAAGCTCTTGCTCAAGCAAAAGAAGCCGCGGCTCAAGCCCTTACTGAAGCAAAGGCAAAAGTCGAACCCGTTACTGCTGATTTGAGAGATAAACAACATCAAGCCGAAATCGAAGCTACAATTGCGGCACGTACGCAAAGAGAGTTTGTGGAATTGGGTAAACAACGGGCCGCCAAAGAAAAAGAATTGGCCGATGCCCAGGCGGCAAAAACTGCCGCCGACCAGGCTGTTGCCACTCTTGAGGCGCCGCCGGTTAAAGTGCCGGGGAAAAGAGCGCCCTCGGCTGCTAAGAGGAAAAAAGACCTTGCCCAAGCCAGGAAAAATGCCGGGTACGCCACGGCTGAAGTCGAGAATCGTACGCGGGGATTGAATGATTTGGTATCGCTTGCGGTGAATCCGGCTGAAGCCAGGGCTGCAGCGGCTAAGACTGCGGCTGATGAGGCCGCGAAGCTTGCGGCAGAGGCCGAAACACAGGCAAAAGCGGCGCAAACCGCAGTTGACGAGGCGCAAGCTAAGGTGGAGCAATTGAATGCGCCGCCTAGCCAGTCCACCGGAACGGCGGCCGGCAATAAGCCGAATTTAGCTGTCGACGCCGCCAAGAAATTAGCCGATATCCCGCCGGATGAGCCTGTGTCGGTAGAGGAGAGTTTAGCTGAAGCCGCCGCCCGGATATTGGGCCACGGCGCTTCCGAAATAATCAATAGTGATCCGGAGGTAGCTGCCGTCCGGCTTTTAGATATTTTAAAAGACCCTGATCAATCTGCCGACCGCATCTCTGTTTTGAGATTGCTGGGGGAGATAGCCATGACTGAAATAATTGCTAAATATCGGCCGCAAGAAGCTGTGCCTGCGTCGGAAGGAGGGCCGGCCGTGTCGTCCGCGGTAAAAGTGATGAACGTCGAGTTGTCTTCTCATGTTGGGGCTATTTTGAATGCTATACTTGCTACTTTTAGGCAGGAAGGGGATGCCGGTATCCGTATCGCCGCGCTTGAGCAATTAGTCGAGTTAGGTTTATCTTTCCCCCCTGAAAGTGGGGGACGGGTTCCGATAATAAATGCAATCCAGTCAGTTGCCAAGAGCGGGAAAGGAGAAGATAAAGCAGTAATAAAAGCCGCTAAACAGGCTTTGATCGATATGGGGGTTCGTAGCAAATTGGGAAGGATAGGGCTACTTGCGGGGTTGGCGGTGGCGGTGGCTTTTGGCGGCTACGCGTTGCAACATGCCATGCAGGCTCCCGTCCCCGGCCTTGTTCCGGGCGTCGGCCATCTACCCGGAGGCCCCGACGGAGGCCTCGATGTCGGACATCACGGCGCAAATCTGCCCCAGTTGATTATGCCTTCCCAAATGCCCCCGGATGATTATAAGTGGAGCCTGGAGCAGAACAGCGCGGGAAAATTGTTTTGGGTTGCCGTACCCGATTATTCTAAGCATCCCGATATTATGACCAGAGACCAAATTAATACACTTTATAATCCTCCGCCCGGTTTTTATCGGGACGGGAGTGATGCAGGCAGGTTGAATGCTTGGCTGGTGCCGATGTTTCCTATACCGGTACAGTCTACAGCGCCGGCCGGAACCGATACCGGTGTTCAAACTGCTACCGGCGTCATGGCCATCGATGCCGCAGTCCAGAAAGTCGCCGTTTCCGCGGCTCGTGAGGCGTTAGCCAATAGAGATACCGGCAAATCCGCGCTGGATTCCCAAGCGGTAACGCCCGACGCCGGAAAAAGCGACAAAACTGCCGTCGATGGCGGTACTACAGTAGATGTTCCCGGAGCGTATACTACTACTCCGGTGGAAAAGGAAAAGATTCCCGCGACATCCCCTCCGGCTGATAATGGGAGCAATCCGACCGGAACAGGAGCAGCAGCAACCACAGGCGATGCGGGAAAGACTGTGACTCAAGCTCCCGCGGCAACAGGCAACGCGAATGTTAAAAAACAAGCAGGAAAAAACGACGATAAAGTAATGAAAAAACTCCACGATGAAGAAATGGCCAAACGAGCGAATGCGAAATTACTTTTGGAAACGGCCATCCATGACTATCTGTTGGATCATGGAATGCCCACGGATGATGGAGCAATCCAGAAAATAAGGGCAGACAATAAGCTTGAGGGCGATCACAAAATCCCATTTCACAATCCGTACTATATTCGTATTAATGGAACATCAGTTAAGGTACCCGGAGCAGATTCATTACCTCTATCTCTGGCCACGAAAGCCCCGGCGGCGAAAGCTGCGAGACTTAGTTTTGACCAAGCGATAGAGGGGGATTTGGCTTCCCCCTCCGGCCCCACCCATGTTGATCGCGGCGTTCGTAAGGCTACTGAAAAGGTTAAAAATGATATAGCCAGCATCAATGGCTACAAGCGGACTCCTGACGGCCTTTTGACAGATGATGGTAAGCCGGTTCCGCCGGGGAAAAAGCTATTAATGGTACCGCCTTCACTGGGTGACCCTTATTATGAGTCAGCGCTTAAGGATTTCCAGGCAAAGGCATACGCTTATCTGCAGCAACATCCTGACGCTTCGATGGACGAAGCGATAGATTATGTCGACCGTACCACCCCGCCTTATCAGGAGACTAAGTGGGCATACGCTGGTTCAGAACAGGGGGGTAAAGAAGGACGTAGAGTTCCGCTTGGTAAGCCGGTAACTTTTAGGGATTTAGTAGAGCACAATGGTATTGTTTGGGATGGCCCGTCGGATAACAACGCCCCCTCCGGTACCGCGACTGGTGATAGCGGTACTCCCGGGGTTGGGCACGGTAACACGCCGGGTGATGCGACCGGCATTGGTGGGGGAGTAAAGGCGAAGGTACTAGATTTTCTTCACGAGGCGGGGTTCGGCCGCCAGCTTCCGACAACGCAACAGGTTTTTACTGGACTTAAGGGAATGAGCAGCAGTTCGCCGGACACTAAAGGCGGTATCGATATGAACACCGCCAAGACGGCGATGAATATCAAAGGCGACGGGAAATTCGCTTTTGCTTCCTCGGCGCTTAAGGCCGACGGCCAGTCTTGGAAGGGGATTACGTTTACCATCGTGAAGGTAGAAAGGATCACTAACCCCGCGTTATTTTTCGCCGCGTCGCGATAGAAAGACCGTAAGGCCGTAGGACGTGGTCCGCCAATTCGTGATACGAATCGGCGAGACCTCGCCATCTACGGGATGGCGGGGACGTCTGCGGCAGCAGCCGCTGGGACGTGGGTGAAGAAAGTCCATAGTCGATAGATTGAAACTGAAAAACGGGAAATACGAGAAACGGAAAGGCAGAAAAAGCGAAAAAGAAGGAAAAATCTGTATCTTTTTTACATTGCTATAGCAATATTTTTTTTATACATTTTCGAAGGATATTCAAAACTATGCTTACTTTTAATCCAAAAAAATCAAATGCCGGTAAAGTTTTTTCGTCTTTTATGGCGTTTGTTTTTTTCTTTACCAGCTTAGGCACGGGTAAGGCCTTTTCGGATAACGGGCAATTAAGCCTTGCGTCTCTGCCTTTACCGGGCCAGATGGTCAATCTCACTCCGGTGTTTACTCCCGCCCTGCTCAAAGGCCTGAAACTTGACGCGAACAATCCGTTAAGATTCAATTTCATCGTCGAACCGGGCGATACGAAATTCGGCGAAGCGAAACTAAAAGAAGAAGTCTCCGATATGGTCCGCTATTTCCTGGCCGCGCTGACCATACCCGAATCTGACCTCTGGGTAAACCTTTCTCCGTTCGAAGGCGGCAGGGTAATCACCGATGAATTGTCGTCAACCGATCTGGGCCGCGACATGCTGGCTTCCGATTATTTATTGAAACAATTAGTCTCTTCCCTGACCTATCCCGAATCAGCCTTAGGCAAAAAATTCTGGGAAAAAGTGTACAGAAGAGCCAATGAAGTTTATGGGACGGCTAAGATACCGGTCAACACTTTTAACAAAATATGGATTATGCCGGAGTCGGCATCGATTTTTGAGAACGGGGATAAAGTGGTAATCTCCGATATCAAACTGAAGGTGATGCTGGAAGCTGATTATTTTGCTATGCAAAATAATCAGGCCAAAGACCAAAAAACTGGAAAACCGAAAAACGAAAAAACTTTTACCACGGGTAATCAATCTGACGGTAAAGCGGTTAATGATTTATCCGGGCAGATCATGAAAGAAATCATCCTGCCGGTCATCGAGCAGGAAGTAAACCACGGCCAGAGTTTTGCCAAATTGCGCCAGATCATCTACTCCGTCATTCTGGCCGGTTGGTTTAAATTAAAATTAAAAGACAGTATTGTCAACCAGACTTACAGCGATAAAAAGAAGATGAAGGGCGTAGATACTTCTGACCCGGCGTTAAAAGAAAAGATATATCAACAATACGTGCAGGCTTATAAGAAAGGCGTCTATGATTATATCAAGAAAGAATTCGAGGCTAATTCCCATAGACAAGTCCGGCGCCGTTATTTCTCCGGCGGCGTAGAGCTTCTCTACGGGAAGCTTGTCGGTGATACCCAGCGAGTTCCCCCTGAAGCGTTTGCCGGAAAATTAAGCAGTCCGCTCGAAGCCGAGGCGGCCACGGTTGAGTTAGCGCCGGCTTCGCTGCCTAATAGTTTCCTGGGCGAGGTGCCTCCGGGCTATGTCAGCCCATGGGTTGACCGGAAAGGTAAAGATGGCCCAATCGATCAGCATTTGCCTACATTGGCTCAATACGATAATGTCCTAATCGCTATAACGACGGGGCCTGAGGCCGTAGAGGAGATTGTCACGAGAGAAGGCCCGCTTGCGGCGCCCAATTTTGTCAGGGCGCTCGAGGATAATGCTATGGGAGAATTTAGGAAAGAAATTATTAACGTTCTTGGTAGAATAGGAGATGCGAGCGCAATTGGCAATATCGTCAGGTTCGGCATTGATTACATTGGTAGAAAAACCCCGGCTGGAGAAGTGCGCGCAGTGCATTTAGCCGCAATCGAGGCGATTAAGAATATAGGTATGCGCTATATTTGGAATATTGATCATGCTTTTTGGATGCTTAGCCTTGCGGTGGAGGGAATAGGGGACGCGGAGCTTCACGCAAAAGCGATTGACGCTCTCAGGGAAATGGCGGCCTTGATGGTTAAGACTAACCCGATAGATGATGAAAAAGCCGTATACGCTTCCAGGCTCGCTTATTACAGGCAATTTTTCCAGAGGCTTCTGAGCATGGCTAGGACTAAACCTAATAAAAGAGGTGTAGTCGATTATGGAGTTGTAGACAAGGATGTCCGTATCGTCGCTATTTCTGCTCTCGCGCCTGTAACTGCAGCCGCTAAAGATAATAGATTTGTTTCTGATCCCGAATATGATGGCTTTCTTTCGGGTGTTCGTTCGGAACTTACGGGTGTGGCTACTGATGAAAAAGACAATCCGGAGGTGCGCGCCGCCGCAGTTCGTGCTCTTGGGGTGATGGCTGCTAATAAGCGGTTCCCGATCATGATTTATCATACACTTGAAGATATGTTTACAAGAGACAGTCCGGATATGCCGGATATTGTTAGGGCTGCTCTTCGCGAGGTTCTTCCGGCGGTAAGCAAAGACGCCGGTACTGTCGCGGCTTCTCCGGTTACCGCCCTGAAGCCCGCGGCCGCGGATGAGGCCAGGCCGGGAGAGACAGGGCGAAAGCGGGGAGATGTTTTAAGAGCACTTAGGGCTTCTGAAAGAGACCTGGCAACTTTAGAAGCCGCCTTAGAAGCTAAAAGTTGGGCATATCAATTATATACGGCGGGCTTTGATGAAGCCGCCGCAGGAGAGTTAACCGACGCTGTCAGGGTTAAGAAGCTTCCGCTTACAGGCAGGTATCGGCCCACTGATGATGGGGTCATGTTGATTGTTCATGCCGAGATTGGGGCGATTTCACGCACCGAAACGGAGCGTCTTGGTAGTTTAGAAAGACAAAGAGAAATCAGGGAGCTTGATGATAAGGTTAAAGCTAAAAGAGCGCAGGTTATTGAGCTCGGATGGGCGGCGCGTGAGCTTGAGGCAGCTCAGCAGGAGCGCCATGCTGTCGCCCTGAGAAGATTAGAAGAATTAAAGGCTAAATTTCAAAAGGCGGTGTCTGGTTTTACAAGCGCTTTAGAAGAAGCTCAAGGGAATGGCCCAGAGGCTGTTGCTGCCGCCAGGGGTGATCTTGATAAGTTGTTGGGAGAAATCCAACTCGCCGGCGACGCGATTACGCAAGCGTTGGCTCGTTATAGAGAAGAGGGGATCGATCTTGGCGATGAGGCTCTGGTTGCCGGGACGCGTACTATCGGGGGAAAACCGGCAGAGGATACAATCTTGGAAGTGCAAACTATCATCGCTCGGTTGAGAGTAGATATGAGGGAATTATCCGATGCCCACAATCAGGCAGTGCAAGAAACCATCGAGCGATTAAGAGGGGATACAAGGGAGTTAGCTTTAGTATCGCTCGGGGAGTTTCTGTCCGACCGCGATACGGGACTTATAAGGTCGGGGGCTTCAAAGAATTCCAGCGTCGGGCGAGGTAATTGGTTATGGAATTTGTTGAGGAGCAGGTTTACATACGCGGTTCTGATAGGAGGCGTGTTGGGTGGCCTTGCCGCGTTTCCTGTAGCCAGGTCTACTAATGCGGTCAAGCTCGATGTTTCTCTTAAGATTAAAGGAGGATTGACGGAGGCCGTGGCGCCGGCGTCGAAGCCGGAGCCAGGGTACGTAGGCTTTTTTCAGCTTCCAGAGCAGCCTAGCCCGTGGACGAGGACGATAGTAGTAAAAGCAAAGAAAGGCGATACTGTAGATGGACTATTAGGTAAGTATAACCCGGAATGGCCTGAACTTTCTCATGAAATGAGGATGGGCGGGCGAGAAGCTTTACGTGATTTTAATCCAGGAGTAGGGCCGGCATATCTTATAATAGAAGGCAAGCGTTATAGAATACCTGCATATGTCAGTTCCGCGGTAGCCGAAGCGGCACAGGCGCGCGATAGAGATGGTTTGCAGGGGGAACTTAAAAGGGTTCAGGCAGAGCTTGAGCTTGCCTTACTGAAGCAGCGCGGCCTTAGAGGGGAAGCTGTCAAAACAAATCAGAGGCATGTCGCGGCGCTTGAGCGGAGGAGGGAAGCTATTGAGGCATCGTTAGTGGAGATAACGCTGGATGAGGCATTTAAGGGATTGCTTGATTTAGAACAATACGAGTCTAACTTAGCTAAAGGAAACGAGCAAGTCGGGGTGTCTTCAAAAGACCTCGCCGGTTCATTACCGGATTTAGGTAAGCAATATGATATCTTTGTCAGATGGCTTGTGTCTGAGTACGATAGGATAGGGGGGGTAAAGATATTTCCAATACCAGCTTCAAAGGTGGAGCACTTAACTGCTATACTCAGCAGTCTTAATGATGGGCTGGAATCTGCCCAAGTATGGCAGAAAGAGATCTCTGGAATTTTGTCAAGATACGAGAGATTGCTCGGCGAGCCGCTTTTTACAGTAGATTATGAATTAGACAGATTACGGCCGGTTGTGGAATCAGCGCCAAAAACCAATGAACTTTATACTAAATTGATTGCGGATATTAATGAGTTGATAGCAAGGGCCAGCAGGGATCTTGCAGTAGCGAGAGAAGAAGCAAGGGCCGCGTCGCATCATCAAACAGTAACCGGTAGAGTTGTTGAGAAGCGTGCCAGCGCGAGTCCTGTCGGCGCGAGTTCTAACGCACCCGTCGGCGGTATTGATTTAAACACTGCGAAAACAGCGATAAAGATCAAAGGCGACGGCAATTTCGCTTTTGCTTCCTCGGCGCTTAAGGCCGATGCGTCGGGGTTATTGGGATATACGTTTACCATCGTGAAACTGGAAAAGATCGCTGATCCCACCGCGTTCTTCGCCTCCGCCAAATAAATTTTTTACGGCGTAAAAAATTTATTTGATATACAATCCACATAGAATACCAATCTTATTCTGGTTTTTTCAATCTGATTAATCTGTGGACAGTATTTTTTTTGGTTTTATTTTAATCCTTTTTTCTTCATTCTCTCCCTCAAATCTTCTATTCAGTTCCCGCAAATAATTTTTTATCTCCCAAAATTCCCGTAGTCTGTTTTCGCTGAACGCCCCGAATACCGAATTGTTCTGTAAGAGCGGTTCGCTGAATTTATCGCGATAGGCTTCGAACATTCGCGTGCCGGGAGTGGGCGAAAATTCGGCAAAGGAAGCTTTAGCGCCCAGGCGATGGAGGAAATCTACGTCGGTTTTCAGGGTTTCCAGATTTTGTCCCGGATAACCCAGAAGCAGATAGGCGCTGAATTCTCCGGGCTCAAACCCGCCTTTTTTTAACAGTTCAGCGCCGTGGATAACATCCTGGCGGTTGACTTTATCGCCCCATTGTTTTTCTAAATCAGGGTCAAGGGTTTCCAACCCGAAATGGGGATTGATAAAACCGGTTGCTTTAAGCAGGGCGGCTAGTTCCTCGTCTAAATAACGCAGGTGCAGGGCATTGGGGGTGTGGAAGCGCAGGCCAAGATTCAAGGCGGCGATCTCTCTTAAAAAGTTTTTCGCGTATTCCGGCTCGCAAAGGAAAGCATCATCATACAGGACGAAGTCTTTTATGTTTTTCCCGGCGTATTTTTTTATGAACTCGATTATTTTTCCCGGCGCCAGCCGGAAAAAATAGGGGGATAACTTTTTTACGGCGCAATAACTGCAGTCAAAGGGGCAGCCCCAGGAGGTACGAAAAACCGCGTAATCCAGCCGGGGGTAAAAGTTTTCGTAATCAGGCAGGGCCGCGTATAATTCGCCATAGTCAACTTTAATCCCCAGCAGTTTAAAAAAATCATCCAATTGCCCATTGGCAAAAATGTAATCGGCGGGGATATTTTTTTTGGCGTGTTCATAGCATAGTGTCGCGTAGGTACCGCCTACGATTATCGGAGTTTCAGGAAAATGCTTTTTTAGTATTTTTATCGCTTCGATTATTCCCGGATACCAGTAGGTCATCGAAGAAGTTATCAGGATGTAGTCGAGGTTTTTATTAAAAAAAAGGTGTCTGTCCCCTTTATTAGAGGGAAGTTTTGCTTCGAATTCATCGGGGGTAAGGCCGTAGCGTTTGTAATAGCGGGGGATATTGGCGAAAATCTCAGGTTTTTTGATGATTTCCGAATGGTATTTCCCCCGGCCGAAATCGGCGTACGTTTCTTTTTTTTCCAGGCAGTCGAGATAATGGATATCCGCGCCTTGGCTTTTAAGGTATTCCAGGATCACCAGGAACCCGTAGGGTTTCAGCCAGAAATCATAAGCGGCGAAATCGTAAATCCAGGGGTTTATGGCCAGAACGTGCATATGGTCAGACCACAGATATCGGGCTAAAAACAGAAATTAATAAAACTAAAAAATAAAACAATTTTTAACCACGAGATTTAATTCAATAAAAACTTACACTGTATTCGAATAAAAAAAATTTTCAACCACAAGATTGCACTGATTACACTGAAAAATACAAATTCCGATAATGTAAAATAATTACAAAATTAATCTGGAAATCAGTGAAATCTGTGTAATCATGTGGTTACAGTTTTACTATAAGATTCTTCTTTTTATTTCTAAACTTTCGGTACCAAAATTCAGCAATAGCCCTACTTTATTTTTAGTAGCTTTCAAATAATTTATCAACTGCGCTTGGTCGTTATTGGTTAAACCGGAGGCGGCCTTTATCTCTACGATTACGCAATCTTCAACAAAAAAGTCAGAGCTGTATTTTTTTGGTATAAGTAAGTCTTTATACCATATATCCAATTCTTTCTGCGGTATAAAAGGTATCTTGCGTAGTTTAAACTCGTAAGATAAAGCTTCCTGGTAAACGTATTCCAGAAAACCGCACCCTAAAATTTTATGCACTTCGATAGCGGCTCCGATAGCCTTTTCGGTTATATCGCTATACAGCCACTTTTTGCTTTAGATGATTCCGTTGGTTTCATATTATGATATAATAAGACATAATAACATAAACTCCGGTTGCTGTAATGTTATTTGTTTTTAATTCCATTTTCTCATTTGTTTTCTGAGGTTTTATGTTATACCAAGCCTTCAAAGATACAATCGAAAAATTATCCCTGTTGGAAAAAAAGGATAAAGTAATCCTCGGCGTTTCCGGCGGGCCGGATTCGCTGGCCCTGCTTTATCTTTTCCACAAATTACGTCAAGAGCGAAAGGTGGAATTAGTTTGCGCTCATTTTAACCATCAGCTGCGACCGGAGGCGGACAGCGAAGAGAAGTTTGTCGCCGAAACCTGCAAGGAGTTGGATATCCGGTTTATTGCCGAGAGAAAAGACGTCGCCAAATTTTTTAAAGGCGATTCGATGGAGCAGACGGCGAGGAACCTGCGCTTCGATTTTTTCTTAAAATGCGGCCGCCATTGCAAGATAAAAAAAATCGCCCTGGCTCACCATAAGGATGATTTAGTGGAAACTGTGTTGATGCGTTTTATCCGCGGTTCCGGGTTAAAGGGTTTGCAGGGATTTTTACCTCGTTCCAAATACCGGGGGATGTCGGTTATCCGGCCGTTGATCGAAACGTCCAAGGAAGATATCCTGGACTGGCTCAAAGATAACAAAATAGATTATTGTACCGATAAGACCAATTTTGAAGATAAGTTTTTGCGTAATAAAATACGCCTTAAATTGCTGCCGTTTTTAAAAGAGTTGAATCCCGACATCGTAAACAATATTTATGAGTTTGCCGGGATGGTCGCCTGGGATTATGATTTTATCGATGCCGCGGCGCGCCGGGCTTTTGCTTCGCTTAAGATGGGCGAAACGCGCCGCCACGTTAAGCTCGACCTCGCCGGCCTTAAAAGATTAGCGCCGGCTCTTTTTGCCGCGGTTCTGCGTTACGCCATCGAGGAATTAAAGGGAGATACCCGCCGGATCGAAGCCCGGCATATCGAGGAGCTGCGCGATTTGGTATTTAAACGGCCCGGTGGCAGCATTGTGGATCTGCCGGCCCTGGCGGTTAAAAAAGAAGAAGCGTTTCTGGTAATTGAATCCTTGATTTTGTAAACGTATGCAAGTATAATAAATAATCTGGTACCGCCAAAAATAACATAAAAAAGCTTCAGCCACCAAGGCACTAAAACACAAAGAAAAAGACCATAGACCGAAGACCAAAGACTTGTTTTTCAAGATTTTCTGAAATAATTTTGACCTTTGATCTTTGGTGTGTTGTCCTGGGCCCAATTTTTAATCTTAGTGCCTTGGTGTCTTTGTGGCTAAAAAATAATAAGGGAGAAATATGGCGAAAAAAGAACAAAAAAATTCCGATTTTAATTTTTTACGAACCGGTTTTTTCTGGATTTTAATCCTTCTGGGCCTGGTTTGGGTTTCCAATACACTGCACGCAAGTTATACTGCCAGTGTAAAAAAGCTGGCCTATAGCGAATTTTATTACTTGCTTACCAACAACCTGGATAATCCCGTGATTGAGTCGGTCAAAAAGACCGATAACCTTCTGGAGGGCGAGTTTGTCAAGGGCGCTTATCAACCGCCGCCAGAGGGGCTTGCGAATAATAATCAGGATGAGCGGCACACCAAGGTGGTTGTCGATACCGAGCAAAAACCGGCGGCGCCGCCGACGAAATTTTATCTTTATATCCCCGAAGATGATAAAGAACTTCTCGCTCTTTTGCGTACGAATGTGAAGAAATTCGAAGTGGACGTCCCGAAAACATTTTTGGCGAATTTGTTTTATTCGTTGGGGCCGGTAGTTCTTTTTGTGGTGCTTTTGTGGTATATCTCCTATAAAGGCAATCAGATGGGTTCGCGGGTATGGAGTTTCGGCCGTGCCCGGACGCAAACCATTGAAAAAGAAAAGGCAATCAAGATAACGTTTAAGGATGTTGCCGGCATTGACGAGGCAAAAGAAGAGTTAAAAGAAGTCATCGAATTTTTAAAAGAACCGAAGCGATTTCAGAAACTGGGTGGAAGAATTCCCAAGGGCGTAATCCTGGTCGGCCCTCCGGGGTGCGGAAAAACGCTCCTGGCTAAAGCAGTCGCGGGTGAGGCTGAGGTCCCTTTTTTCAGTATCAGCGGCTCCGACTTTGTCGAGATGTTTGTCGGCGTGGGGGCCAGCCGCGTGCGCGACCTTTTCGACCAGGCCAAGCGCGCTTCCAAAACCAGCGGCAAGGGGTGTATTGTTTTTATCGATGAGATCGACGCGGTCGGCCGGCAGCGTTTTGCCGGGATCGGCGGCGGCCATGACGAAAGGGAACAGACTTTGAACCAGCTGCTGGTCGAGATGGACGGTTTTCACAGCGACGAGGCGGTGATTGTGATAGCGGCGACCAACCGGCCCGACGTGCTGGATCCGGCGTTAATGCGGCCCGGCCGGTTTGACCGCCATATCGTGATTTATCCGCCGGATATCAAGGGTCGAAAAGAGATTTTAGATGTGCATACCAAAAAACTTAAATTGTCCGCCAACTGTAATATGGAAGGGATTGCCCGGCAGACCCCGGGTTTTTCCGGAGCGGATTTGGCTAACCTTTGCAATGAAGCCGCGCTTCTGGCGGCCCGGTATAACAAAGAATCGGTCGAGCAGAACGATTTGCTGGTATCAATCGAGCGGGTGATGATGGGGCCGGAAAAAAAGAGCCGGGTAATGCTCAAGCGGGAAAAAGAATTGACCGCTTATCATGAATCGGGCCACGCTCTTCTGTCGCTGTTTTTACCGGAAGTCAATTCTATGACCAAGGTCTCGATCATCCCCCGCGGGCTTGCCGGCGGTTATACCTTTACCCCGCCTACAGAAGACCGGCACTATAAATCTAAAAAAGAACTTTTCGGCGAAATTGTCGTGGCATTGGGCGGGAGGGCTTCAGAGGAGATCGTTTTCGGGGATGTGACTACCGGCGCGATGCGCGACTTGGAAGAAGTGACCGCTTCCGCCAAACGTATTGTTTGCGATTATGGGATGAGCGAGCGGATCGGCAATCTTACTCTCGGCCGGTCCCGCGGCCCGATCTTTTTAGGCCGGGACCTTGTGGAAGAGAAAGATTACAGTGAAGATACCGCTAAAATCATCGACCAGGAAGTGAAGCGTATCGTCGATACCTGTTACGAGCGGTCCCGGAAGATTCTTGCCGATAATCTTGATAAATTAAAGCTGTTGGCCGCCGTACTTTTGGAAAAAGAAGTTTTAGACGTCGCTGAAGTCAGGGCGATCACCGGGATTAAGGAATAGAAATTTTAAATTTAGCATTTATCAATTAGCATTTTAAAATGAAAGAAGCTGATTCGGGGAGATAGGTTCTTTTCAACGATAATTGCTAAATGATCAATGTTCAATTTAAAATGGTTCGAATAGTTCCTCTAAAGATCGAGTCCCTGAGGCAAGCCGGGCAGTTGTTGGCCGGGGCCGGCGTAAGCCCCGCCGGTATCGCGATAATTTCTCCTAAGAGCGTAAACCTCGCTTTTAAAATTTCCGGAATAAAATCCTGGGAAGCCAATATTCTTAAACAATCCCTTCTTTCGTTGGGTTCCGACGCCGGTATTGAGCGCGCCGCGCTGGTTAAAGACAAAAAAACCGACGTAATTATTCTGGGAAGCCTGAGCCAGTTAAATAAATTATGCAAAAGATTAAAGGAGCAGCCTTCCGGGCTGAAGGAGCTTAGCCTTAAGCTTTCGTTATCTTTGCGGGATTTCTTTAAAGAGGAATTTAAGTTTTGCGCCCGCGGCAAAACGTTGAAGATAAAGAAACCGATAATTTGCGGAATAATCAATGTGACGGACGATTCATTTTCCGGCGATGGCCTGCTTAACCCGATACCAGATCGAAGATCACAGACTACAGACTTGGCGTTGAAGAAAGCCGGGGGGATGGTAAAGGCGGGAGCGCGAATCTTGGACGTGGGAGGAGAATCGAGCCGGCCGGGCGCTTCGCCCATAGATGAAAAAGAAGAAATAAAGAGAGTCGTCCCTGTTTTGAGGATGCTGCGAAAAGAATTTCCCGGTATTTTTATTTCTGTGGATACATATAAATATAAGGTCGCGCGAGCCGCGGCTGGCGCCGGAGCCGATATTATTAATGATATCACCGCGCTGCGCCATTCGCCGCGCATAATTTCTTTGCTCAAAAAATATAAAATGGGCTGTGTCCTTATGCACATGAAAGGCAGCCCTCGTAATATGCAGGTTAACCCCGTCTACCGCGACGTGATGGAGAGTATCGTCGATTTTTTTAACGAGAGGCTTAACTTTGCTTATGCCGGGGGGTTGGCCCCGGAGCAAATCATCATTGATCCCGGTATCGGGTTTGGTAAGACTTTAGAACATAACCTTAAAATTATAAAAGAATTATATAAGTTAAAGATTTTCGGATTGCCGATCTTGCTCGGGGCTTCGCGCAAGAGTTTTATCGGCAGAGTCATAGGGGCCGGAGAAGATAAGCGTTTGACCGGTACGCTTGCTGCTAATGTTGTTTCCTTAACCCGGGGCGCCGGTATTTTCAGGGTTCATGATGTTAAGGAAGCCAAAGACGCGCTGGCAGTGGCGTATGAGATCATGGGTTCATAATGGAATTCACATATAAATTATTAGACTGGAAGGCGATCACGGAAATAATAATCCTGTGGATTATTCTTTACAGGATTTTTCTTTTTTTGCAGGGCACCAAAGCCGAGTATCTTTTGAGAGGCTTGATTATTCTGGTCGCGGCTTTTTTTATTTTTCAATGGACGGGTTTTTCCGTGATGAGCTGGTTGTTTACCAGATTTTTTGCCTTTTTTTTAGTATTGGTCGTAGTTATTTTTCAGCCGGAATTACGCGAGGGGTTGATGCGCCTGGGGCAAAGGCATTTTTTTTATGCCGAACCGAAAAGGGAAGAAATCGAAAATACGCTTAAAGAAATTGTCGCCGCCAGTTTCTCCTTGACGCAGAAAAAACGCGGCGCGCTCATTGCCATAAAAAGAAAAATAAGTTTGCGCGATTATATCGAAAGCGGCGTTATTTTAAATGCCGATGTCAGCAATGAGCTGTTGCAGACAATATTTTTTCCTCTTACGCTGCTTCATGACGGCGGAGTTATTATCGAAGGCACCAGGATCGTCGCCGCGGCATGCCTTTTTCCGCATACGACCGATCACGCTCTCGAGCGTACCCTGGGGATGCGCCATCGGGCGGCGATAGGGTTATCGGAGAATTCCGACGCGGTGGTCATTGTTGTTTCCGAAGAAAACGGCACGATGTCGCTGGCGATAAACGGGCAATTAACGCAAAATTTAACCAGCGATGATTTATTGACGATTCTCAGGGGGCAGCTCGGTAAATCTAATTGGGGATAAGATGAAAATATTTAAAAAAATAAAAATCAAAGAAGCGATTACCGGCCATTTCTGGCTTAAGTTATGGGCGTTACTGGGGGCGGTCGGCATATGGGTTTATATCAGCAGCGAGATTACCAAGGGCACTAAGATTTGATAATAGGGCTATGGCTAAAACCGTAATCAAACTAGGGGTTAACGTCGACCATACGGCGACATTGCGCCGGGCCAGGGGCACGGATTATCCCGACCCGGTAGTCGCGGCGATGATTTGCGAGTATGCGGGGTGTGCTTCGATTGTGGCTCATTTACGCGAAGACCGGCGCCACATCCAGGAGCGGGACGCCATCCTTATCCGGGATAATATAAAGATACCCTTTAATCTGGAAATGGCCGCGAATAAAGAAATAGCCGCTTTCGCTTTAAAAATGCGGCCGGCTCAGGCGACGTTGGTGCCGGAAAAACGGAAAGAACTTACCACCGAAGGCGGGCTGGATCTCGGCAAATATTATAAAAAAATAGAAGGAACGGTAAAAAAACTTCAGGACAAAGGGGTTATCGTGAGTTTATTCGTCGATGCGGATAAGCGTAGCATTGAATCAGCGAAGAAAATAGGCTGCGACTTGATCGAGATAAATACGGGAAGATTTTCTGAAGCTAAAACAACCAGGGAGATCAATCGGGAGTTATCCCGGATAAAAGAAGCGGCGCAGTTGGCCAGGTCCTTAGGTTTCGCCGTGGCCGCGGGGCACGGCATTAATTATGCCAATGTCCGGGACATCGTAAAGATGCCCGAGATAGAAGAATTAAATATCGGCCATGCGATAATATCCCGCGCGGTTTACGTGGGGTTAGTCTGCGCGGTGGAAGAGATGATTGGGCTGATGAATAATAGAAAGTAAGGAGAAAAGCGTTAATCGGTTAAGGCTATGGTTAGGAAGCCGGTTTGGGTTACGGTAATGGTTAGGGGCTAATACGAGTTTACAGCCTTAACCCTGACCATGGCCCATACGGGCATCATTACCCTCGCCCTAACCATTTTACATTATATCTCTACTCTATATAAGATATGGTCATAGGCATAGGTATCGATATCGTAAAAATAGAAAAAATGAGAGAAGCCGTCGATAAATGGCGGGGCGCTTTTTTGTCGCGAATCTTTAATCCGCAGGAATTGAAAAATATTCAAAAGGGTAAGATTTACTACCAGCGTCTGGCTGCCCGTTTTGCCGCCAAGGAAGCGGTGATCAAGGCGACATCAAAAAAATATTCGCTCAGTTTTAAGGATATTTTTATTTTAAATAAAAAAAACGGCGCACCTTATTGTGAGTTGAAAAAAAAACTGGATATCGAAATACTGCTTTCGATCTCTCATATCGAGGACTATGCGGTTGCCACGGCGATTGCTCAAAAGAAATCCTGATACGCATAAAGGCGATTATGGCCATGTTTTGGTGGTGGGCGGTTCCCCCGGCCTGACAGGAGCGGTTTGCCTGTGCTGCCGGGCAGCCTTACGGTCCGGTTGCGGCTTGGTTACCGCGGGTGTCGCCGGATCATTGAACACGATTTTTGAAATTAAGCTTACGGAAGCGATGAGCCTGCCATTAAGCGAGGAAGACGGTTTTCTTTCTATCGGAGCGTTTAAGGCCGTAGATGATTTTTCTAAAAAAGCGGATGTTTTAGCGATTGGCTGCGGCGCCGGCCGTAAGCCGGCTGCCGGAAAATTGATTTTAAAGGTGATTAAAGAAATCGATAAACCTTTAGTCGTTGATGCCGACGCTCTTTACGCTGTTTCGTTTGATTTAAATGCGCTTAAGCGGAGAGCGGGTACCGGAATAGTCTTGACGCCGCACGCGGGAGAATTCTCTCGCCTGGCCAATAAATCGCCCAGCGCGATAGTGAAACAAAGAAAAAAACTTGCCAAGGAGTTTGCCGCTGAGTATAATTTAGTCCTTGTGTTGAAGGGGCGTCGGACGATTGTAACCGATGGAGCCGGTCTTTATGAAAATAATACCGGCAATCCCGGGATGGCTACTGCCGGCTCCGGCGATGTGTTGGCGGGGATGATTGCCGCGTTTATCGCGCAAGGCCTCGATATTTTTGAGGCAGCAAAATTCGGCGTTTACCTCCACGGCTTGGCCGGCGATTTGGCGGCCAGAGATAAAACGCAAAACTGTTTGATTGCTTCGGATATTATTGAATATTTGCCGGAAGCCTTTAAAAGAGAAGAAAGTAGAAGGTAGAAAGTAGAAGGAAAAACAAAATAGTTTTTCGTTGAAGGGTTGCGTAACTGGAAACGGGTTGCGTTATGCGGTATTCGTCAAAAAACGATAAACGCATTACGATAGACGATTCGAGCTACGCAACCGTTAACCAATCGGCGTATTTTTTTGGTTGTTGCTTCGCTATTCTTGAACTAATCGACGGTTGTCAGTTTTATAGCGCCGACGTAGCTCAGTTGGTAGAGCAGTGGTTTTGTAAACCACAGGCCGGGGGTTCGAGTCCCTTCGTCGGCTTTATGTATAAACCAAAGATAACAAGCGGGATGGGGTTTTAATGAAAAGTAATCTTTTGAACTCCGAACATATTAAGAGTCTTTATTGGGAAAAAGATTATAATGTTTCTGAAATTGCCCGTAAGGTAGGTATTTCTGCGCGCGCTTTGCACGATTTCATGAATAGGAACAACATACCAAGGCGTTTACCTTCAGAAGCTGGATATATTGCTAATAAAAATAAACCTCAATTTAGAATCGTAGGTAATCTCGATAATTTTAAACAACAATTAAAAACAGCCGGTCTTATGTTATATTGGGCCGAAGGGACATTCAGCGGTAATACTGTTGATTTTGCCAATAGCAATTCTTCCATGATTAAAATATTTCTAAGATTTTTAAGAGAAATTTGTGGCGTTAAAGAGGAGAGACTGCGAGTTTATCTTTACGCGTATTCATATCAAAATATAGATAATTTAAAGTTATATTGGCATAAGGCAACAGGTATTTCTTTGAAACAATTTACTAAGCCTTATGTGCGTAGAGGTAATGCTAATTTAAGCAAAAGAAAACTTCTTTATGGGCTCGTTCATATCAGATATAATGATAAACGGTTATTAAAAATTATTGAAAAGTGGCTCTTTGAATATAGTAATTCGTGGACAGGTACCCAAGTGGTCAACGGGGACAGACTGTGGTTAACGCAGCATTCTGTTGAAAGGCAGAATGAAAAAGCGGGTGAATTCAGGGAAGCCCTTCTGGGGTAATCCTGAGCCAAGCCCTTGACGTTATCTGCGTTAAGGGAAGGTGCAGAGACTAGACTGAAAAGTCGTAGGCCTTTCAGCAGGCCGAAGCGCCCGCCGCCTAAGGTTAAAAAAGCTATGGCGATGAGATAGTCCAAGCCTCGAGGTAACTTGAGGGCACTTGAAATCTGTTGCGCTTGCGCTTCGAAGGTTCGAATCCTTCCCTGTCCACTGTTTTCATAATTCCACTGGTGTGGGGATATTGAGTCAGGCTATCGTGAGGCAAGGCCTAATACATTTTCGGAACAAACAGCCGCTTCGCGGCGCTTTGACTTCGTCAAAGGTTTGTTGCGAATCCTTCCCTGTCCATATTTTTGCTTCGCAAAAATATCCGTTTTGATTTCCGCCAAAGGCGGAAATCAAATTAGATAAAATTTGCGAAGCAAATTTTATGCGGGCGTAGTTCAATGGTAGAACACTAGCCTTCCAAGCTGGATACGTCGGTTCGATCCCGATCGCCCGCTCCAATGAGGCTTACGTTTTTTCGAGCCGAAGGCGAAGCCGTCTGTGAATGATATTGGTGGTTATCAGCGATCATCCGCATCTTCTTATCGGCGATTATCTGTGCTTAATTTAATATGAAAAAAATATCAATTTTCGGAGCCGGCGGCTGGGGCACGACATTAGCGGTAATTCTTGCTAATAAACCGGATTTAACCGTAACCCTCTGGTCGCCTTTTAAAAATGAAGTTGCGGCTATAGTCAAAGATGCGGAAAACCGAAATTTTCTTGCCGGTATAAAAATTCCCGCTTCTTTAACGGTTACCTCCGATACGGCGCAAGCTTTATCCTCGGAATTATTAATTTTTGCCATACCTTCGGAATATCTTCGTCAAACCTTGAGAACGATCAAAAAGGTAAATAGCGATTTAGAGCAAAAAATCATTCTTAGCGTTGTTAAGGGCATTGAAATAAAAAGCCTTAAGCGGCCGAGTGAAATTATTCGGGAAGAATTAGGTTTAAAGCCATCGAATATTGTTGTTCTTTGCGGCCCGAATATCGCCAGGGAAATAGCTAAGGGGTTGCCGGCAGTCTCAACCGCTGCGTCATCGGATATCAAAAGCGCCGCCTACGTGCAGAAAATCTTTGAGCATACGCCGCTGCGTGTTTATGCCAATACCGATGTTGTCGGCGTAGAAATCGCCGCCTCGCTTAAAAACATCATCGCGATTGCTTGCGGAATTTCCGACGGCCTGGGGTTCGGCACAAATACGAAATCGGCTTTAATCTGCCGGGGGTTAAAAGAAATGGCCAGGTTTGCCAAGGCTTATAAAGTAAAAGAAGAAACCCTTTACGGTATAAGCGGCCTCGGCGATTTATGTACGACTTGTTTTTCGCCGTTGTCGCGCAACCGTTCGGTAGGCGAGGTAATCGGTAAAGGCAAAGCTTTAGGAGAGGTGTTAAACGGCATGAAAATGGTGGCTGAGGGGATTACTACGGTAAAATCAGTATATAAATTGAGCAAAAAATTTAAAATAGATATGCCGATAACCAAAGAAGTCTATCGTGTTCTTTATGAAAACAAACCCGCTGCCAGGGCAGTAAAAGACTTGATGTCCCGGCCGTTAAAAACGGAGTAAAATATGAGAGGGTGTTGCGTAAATCGGCGGCGTATTGCTGAAAATATCGAGGCCGGCGATTGGACGACAGTTTTGTTAGGTATTGCCGTATTTATCGTTGTTGCCGCGATAGCGGTTTTAGCGGTTGTGATGATATTTTAAACGCTTGTTCAAAACTTCCTTTACACCCCTATAAAACTGGGTATAATTAAATTTTCAGGGATTTTTTCAGGCAGTTTATCGCATGGCCGGGAAAGTCTCGTAGGGGAGTTTGGTTAGATAACTATTTTATAAAGGAAATAAAAACCTGAATAATTGCTTTTTAAACGGGGAGTAGCGCAGTTGGCTTAGCGCACTTGCTTGGGGTGCAAGAGGCCGCGGGTTCAAGTCCCGCCTCCCCGACCATATTGGTAACTCGTAAGGCAGGCGAGGGAAGTAGGCTCATCGTAACGCGGTAGGCCTAATACATTCTTGGAAGCAATAGCGCTTCGCGCACTGTGTCCTGCGGACACAGATTGTTTGCAAGTCCCGCCTCCCCGACGTTTTATTTTTACTTCGTAAAAATAAAACGCGGTTGTAATTTTTCGCGAAGCGAAAAATTACGGGGATAAATTCAAGAATAATAAAAAACAGAAATTTTAAAAATGTTTTTATGGGTAGTTATTTTTTATATAAATATTATTTTTTACGGAGTAAAAAATAATATTTAGGAGGATGTTTATTTTTTAAGAAGTAAAAAATAAACATAAAATTATGAAATATAACGGCCCGGAAAAAAGAAAATTTATCAGGATAACCGCAAGCTGTACGGTGAGTTATAAACCTGAAGAAGTTGACAGCCACCACGATATAACCTTTACGAGAGACATCAGCCAGGGCGGAGCAATTATTACTACGGATAAGAGTTTCACTCCAGGAACTGCGCTTGCTATTGTAATAAGGCTGCCTTCTTTACCGGAGAAGATCGAGGCTACGGTAAAGGTGGTAAATTGCCGGGAAGTTGTAAAAAATTCCATATATGAAACAAGAGTAAAATTTATCGATTTAAGCCCGCAGTATGTTCAAAGATTAGGCGAATTCGTTGAGGCTAAAAGCGGAGGAAAAAAATGAAGACATATGTCGGCAGCGAAAAAAGAAAGCACCCCAGGCTTAGCGCAAATTTTATAATCAGCTACAGGATAACACAGGTTCCTGAAAATTATGATTTAAGCCAAACGAAAAACGTGAGCCAGGGCGGCATATTGCTGACTACTAATAAAAAGTTTGAAAAAGGCTTATGTCTTGCTTTAACCATAAGATTTCCTTTTATTTCCCAAAGGATATCCGTGCACGGAGAAGTTGTGGAATCTAAAGAAGTGGTAAGAGACCTGATTTATGAAACAAGAGTAAAGTTTCTTGATTTAGATACGGAATTATTTGAAAAAGTAGGCGAGTTTGTTAAAAAATACCTGAAATAAACTTATGCTCAAAGTGAAATTTGGGACGATTAGTCCCCAGCGGAGCTGGTTATGATCAAGCGAATCGGTATAATCGGTTTAGGCAATGTCGGACAGGCAACAGTACGTTCAATTATCAAATATTCTTCCTTGATTGCGCGGCGCGCTTCGGTAAAAATAGAAATCAAAGGTTTGTGCGACGTGCGAAAAGCAAAAGGAAAGTTCGCCGCGAAGTTTTCCCTGCCCTTCACCACCGACGCGGAGCAGCTCATTAACGACCCGGATATAGATATAATTGTAGAGCTGATCGGCGGCAATGAGCCGGCTAAGACTTTTATTACCAAAGCGTTAAAGGCCGGTAAAAGCGTAGTAACCGCGAATAAATCTTTGCTCGCCTGCTCCGGCCGCGAAATTTTTAGCCTTGCCAAAAAATACAATAAAGCTATTGGCTTCGAAGCTTCGGTATGCGGCGCGATACCGCTGATCAAGAGTATTTCGGAAGGTTTAGTAAGCTGCCAGGTGAATAAAATATACGGCATTCTTAATGGAACGACCAACTATATCCTTTATCAAATGGCCAAAGAAAGAATAGATTTCTCCAACGCTTTACGCGAAGCTCAAGGCAAAGGGTTTGCCGAAAGGAATCCTGTTCTTGATATCGAAGGAAAAGATACTTTACATAAACTTTGTATTTTAACTTACCTTTGTTTTGGCGTATGGCCTGATCCGGCCAAAGTTTATACCGAAGGGATTTCCAATATATCGCTGCTGGATATTCTTTACGCGGAAGAACTCGACTACCATATAAAATTATTGGCGGTGGCGGAAAAAGAAAGAGGTAAATTGAACTTAAGGGTGCATCCTACTTTTTTATCCGAAGACCATCCCTTATCGGAAACCTCTTCGGCGTTTAACGCGGTTTTTCTTGATACCGAACCGGCAGGCGACCTTCTTTTTTACGGCCAGGGCGCGGGCGGGGCCGCGACATCGTCGGCGGTGATTTCCGATATCGTGAGCATATCTTTAGACGGTAAATCAAATTTACGAAAAGAAATACGGGTGAAATTCCGCAATATCGACGATACGGCGTCGCGTTATTATATACGGTTTATGGCGCAGGATAAGCCGGGGGTACTGGCCCGTATTTCCCGGATACTGGCGTCATTTAATATCAGCATTGCTTCGGTCAGCCAGAAGGAAAGAGGAAGAAAGAAAACCGTGCCAATTATCATGATCACCCATGACGTTAAAGAGCGCGATATGAAAAAAGCGCTTGCCAAAATTGATGCTCTTCCTGAAATCAAATACCCTTCGCAGAAGATAAGGATAGAAGATTTGTAAACGCAGATGATCGCAGATTAAATGATACTGATGATCGCTGATATGAAAATATAACGCAGTGGAAGAAATAAAACTTATGGAAAATAATCACCGAGGAATAATTTTAAATTATAAGAAATATCTGCCGGTTAGCGATAAGACTCCGATCGTTACTTTGCGGGAGGGTAATACTCCGCTTATTTCTGCCCCGGTGCTTTCCGCTTTTTGCGGCAAAAACGTTAAGGTGTATCTTAAATACGAAGGCCTCAATCCTACCGGTTCGTTTAAAGACAGGGGGATGACCATGGCGATATCCAAGGCCAAAGAAGAGGGTGCTGGCGCCGTGATCTGCGCTTCTACGGGGAACACTTCCGCTTCCGCCGCGGCGTATAGTGCCAGGGCCGGCATAAAGTGTATCGTGGTGATACCGCAGGGCGCGATTGCCCTGGGAAAGCTTGCTCAGGCGATGATCCATGGGGCTAAAGTTGTCGCCGTCCAGGGTAATTTTGACGATGCCCTGAGAATTGTCTGTGAACTTTCGGAAAAATATAAAATATGCTTGGTGAATTCCATAAATCCCTACCGTATCGAAGGCCAGAAAACTGCGGCTTTTGAGATTTGCGATGATCTGGGCGCGCCGCCGCATTACCATATCTTGCCGGTGGGTAACGCCGGGAATATCACGGCTTATTGGAAAGGCTATAAAGAATACTACGCGCATGGGAAAACAGCCTATTTACCGCACATGTTCGGTTTTCAGGCCAAAGGCTCATGCCCGATTGTCAAGGGTAAGCCGGTTAAGAATCCCCACACCATTGCTACAGCGATAAAAATCGGCAATCCCGCCAGCTGGCAGAAAGCCGTGGAAGCGAGAGATGAATCTGGGGGGATTATTTCCGCGGTCAGCGATAGCGAGATTCTGGCGGCTTATAAAGTTTTAGCGGCTCGGGAAGGAGTTTTCGCGGAGCCGGCTTCCGCGGCATCCGTGGCGGGGCTGCTTAAACTGGCTAAAGAAGGGTTCTTTAAAACCCATAAGACTAAAGAGATGAAAGAGACGGTTGTTGTCTGCACCCTTACCGGCCATGGCCTTAAAGACCCCGAGATAGTAATAAAAAATATAAAATACCCGCCGATTGTCCCCGCAAAAATAGAAGCGGTTATGAAAGCTGCGAGGATGTAAACAAGCACAGATGATCACTGATTGAATGAAGCAGATGATCGCTGAAAAAGCTTGAAACCGTTATCGCAAAAAATATGAAAGACTTTTACGATAAGTTAGTCAACATTCTTGATGAAGCTGTCCAGAAAGAATACGACGTAAAATTGGAAGCGCCGCTCTGGGAGCTTCCGTCCAAGCAGGAATTCGGCGACCTTTCCACGATGGCGGCGATGAAGCTTGCTTCGTCGACGAAACAGGATCCTTTAGCGATTGCCGAAAGACTGAAGGGCATTTTAGACAAAGAACTCTCAGGGATTGTCGAGAAAATCGAGATTCTGAAACCAGCTTTTATCAATATATTTTTCTCCCGCAAAATCATCTTCGATTCGTTGAGCGGTGTGTTGAACGAAAAGGACAAGTTTTTCCGCCGCGATTTTAAACGCAAAGTTTTAATTGAATTTTGCAGCGCCAACCCTACCGGCCCGATTTCTATCGCCCATGGCAGGCAGGCGGTAGTAGGGGACGCTATCGCTAATATCCTGAAATTCTGCGGTAATGGTGTTGAGAAGGAGTATTATGTAAACGATGAAGGCAACCAGATTGATTTGTTGGTAGAATCGGTTGCCCAGCGGATAAAAGAAATCAAAGGCGAACCGTTTGCTATTCCTGAAGGCGGCTATGTCGGCGAATATATCAAAAATACGGCGCAAGCTTATCTAAATGAAGGCGCGCTGGATTTAAGGGAATTTACCCTGGCCCATATGCTGAATTGGATTAAGAAGGATTTAGCGTCCGCCGGCATAGACTATGACAATTGGCAGAGTCAGAAAAAAATCATGCAGGAATGCAAAGTCGCCGCCGCGGTAGAATTATTAAGGTCTAAGGGGCTGCTTTATGATAAAGAAGAGGCATTGTGGTTCAGTTCGACTAAATTTGGCGACGATAAAGACCGCGTAATAAGAAAAGAGAACGGCGATCTTACTTATTTTGCTTACGATATCGCTTATCATAGAGACAAAATCGTGCGAGGTTTTGACTTATTGATAAACCTCTGGGGGCCCGACCACCACGGATATATCAACCGGGTAAAATCGGCGATTGAGGCGCTTGGCTATAGTCGGGATATCCTTCATGTGATTATCATGCAGTTGGTAACGCTTAAGAGTAAAGAGAAGATGTCCAAGCGTAAAGGCACGGCGATTCTATTTTCCGAACTTCGGGAAGATGTCGGCAAGGACGCGGCGCGCTATTTTTATTTAACCAGGCGTAATTCTTCGATTTTAGAGTTTGACATCGATTTAGCTAAAGAAGCCAGCGTCAACAACCCGCTTTTTTACGCCCAATACGCCTGCGCCCGCATTGAGAGCATTTTCCAGAAAGCTCAAGGGCAAAACTTTACCGGCGCGGATATAAGCAAGCTTGATGAAGCCGCGGAAATCAATTTAGTCCGCGCGATTTTGCAATTTTCCTTTGCCGTCGAGAAAGCGTATTATACTTATGAACCGGTTTTTATCGTCGAATATCTCAAAGTTTTAGCGGCATCCTTCCATAAATTCTACGAAACTACCCGCGTCATCGTCGACGACCAGGAATTGACCCGCGCCCGGCTGAATCTCATTGCCGCCACTAAAACGGTTTTGCATTGCGCTTTGAATTTGCTAGGGATAACCCCGGTGCAGAAAATGTAAGATGGTTAATCATTCTTTGCCGGACAACTAGCCGGTTATTTGGATTCTGCCGGTTGGCAACCGGTTGTTTGTTCAAAAATGTTTTCAATAATATTTTACTAAACGCAAAAAAACAAAATTTTCTCTTAAATTCTTCCTAAATTGTGGTACAATTATCTTCCCTTTGCAAAAAATAAATATGGAACTAAAAAAGACGCCACTTTACCCAAAACATCTGGAAAATAAAGGCCGTATGGTTGATTTCGGCGGTTGGGCGATGCCGGTAGAATACGAGAGTATTTTAAAGGAAGCCAGGGCTACGCGTTTGACCTGCGGTTTGTTTGACGCTTCTCATATGGGGGAGATCAGGATAAGAGGTAAACGAGCGCTCGAGTTTTTACAGAAAGTTATTTCCAACGATATTACTCTTACGCAGCCCGGGCAATTGCAGTATAACCTTTTTTTAAACGATAACGGCACGGTTATCGACGATTTGATGGTGTATAACTTTGGCCGGGAGTATCTTTGTGTGGTGAATGCTTCCAATACGGATAAAGATTTTGAATGGCTGAAAGAGAATAAGCTTGAAGGCGTAGAGATTGTGAACGAAAGTGGTATTACCTCCCTCCTTTCCCTTCAGGGGCCGAACGCTTATGCTTTAATGAAAGAGGTTATCGGCAGGGATTTTAATTCAAAGTATATGCGTTTCGCCCAGGAGAATATAAACGGCAAGCTGATTCTGCTTTCCCGCAGCGGTTATACCGGCGAAGACGGTTTTGAGATTTATTCTTCCAATGACGACGCGCTTTTTTTGTGGGATTTAATTTTAGAAAAAGGTAAAAAATCAGGGTTGGTTTTATGCGGCTTGGGTTCGCGGGATATCCTGCGTGTCGAAGCCGGTTATTCCCTGTACGGCCACGAAATCAGCGACGGCATCAATCCGCTGGAGGCGGGTTTAGCCTGGGCGGTAAAATTCAATAAAGATTTTATCGGTAAAGACAGGCTTTTAGAAATTAAAGAAAAAGGCTTATCGCGTAAGCGCGTCGGATTCATCATGCAGGAAAGAGCGATGCCGCGTCAGGGTTATACCGTGTATGCCGGTAACGCGCCGGTAGGCGAACCAGTAGGTTCGGTTACCAGCGGCGCTTATTCTCCCAATCTGGATAAATTTATCGGCATGGCTTTAGTCGATGTGAATTGTGCTGCGAATGGTGGTGAAATCGTGATAAAAGTGAGAGATAATTTTTATAAAGCTAAAATCGAAAAATTTCCTTTTATCGTGCCCAAGACATTACATTAAGAACATAAAAATTCCCCTTAAGAATCAAAGAAAGCCATAGGATGATTGTAGAAATTTTTAGCCACTAAGACACAAAGGCACTAAGATTATACATCGAGCTAAAGACAAAGAACATTATGATTAATTTCATTATAAATTGTAAATTTATCATTTCGGTACCTGTTATTTTTTCTTAGTGTTTTGGTGCCTTTGTGGCGGAAAAAAGGGGGTAAGATGTTAAAATTCAGTAAATCTCATGAATGGGCGAAGATAGACGGCAGTACGGCAATGATGGGGATTACCGATTACGCCCAACATTCGCTGGGTGATATTGTTTTTGTGGAATTACCTAAAGCGGGGACAAAGGTAACCCAGTCCGGCCGTTTAGGGACAATCGAATCGACCAAGGCAGCCAGTGAATTATATTCGCCAATATCCGGGGAAGTTATTGAGGTTAACAAAGAGCTCGCCGGCAAGCCTCAGCTGGTAAATGAAGACCCTCTCGGCAGGGGTTGGATGATTAAAATTAAAATAGCTAATCAGAAAGAAAGCGAAGGTTTAATGGACGAAGCGCAGTATAGAGAGTTTGTAGAAAAAGAAAAACATTAAATAACCTAAAAACTGAAAAACTGAAGAAGTAAGAAAAAGATATAAAACTAGTTTCAGTTTCATGGTTTTTATATTTTCTAGTTTTTAGTTCTTCAGTTTTTAGGTTTTTACGTTTTTTGGTGCATTAATTATGCCTTACATCCTAAACACCGAAGCCGACATCAAGGAAATGCTTAAAGCGATAGGGTTAAATTCGCTCGATGAGCTTTTCCGCCGGTTGCCCGGGCAAATCAGATTAAAAGAACCGCTGAAGATCGCCGCCGGCCTCAGCGAGTATCAAGTTAAAAGCGCTGTTGCTGCTTTGGCGGCAAAAAACACCCCGGTCGATGGTTTTAATTCTTTTTTAGGCGCGGGTTGTTATGACCACTATATACCTGCGGCATTACCGTCGATAATTTCGCGTTCAGAATTTGTTACCGCTTATACTCCCTATCAGGCGGAAGCCTCTCAGGGGTCTTTGCAGGCGATTTATGAGTATCAAAGCTATATCTGTCTTTTGACGGGCATGGATGTTGCCAATGCTTCGATGTTTGACGGCGCTTCCAGTATGGCGGAAGCGGCGTTGATGGCTTTGCGCATAACCGGCAGGGATAAAATAGTTGTTTCCGGATCAATCCATCCCGAATTCCGGCAAACCTTAAAAACATATTTATCCGGTTTTGATTTCACGATAAAAAACGTCGGCTTTGATGAGCATGGTTTTGTCGATACCGGAAGCTTAAACGAGGCTATTGATGGCCGGTCGGCGTGTTTTATCGCGCAGAGCCCTAATTTTTTCGGGTTAATCGAAGACGCGGCAAAAATCGGCAGGATGATTAAGGAGAAGGGAGCCATTTTCATTATGGTTGCCAATCCTTTGTCTCTGGCGATTTTAAATGACCCGGCTTCCCTGGGCGTGGATATTTTTTGCGGCGACGGCCAGCCTTTAGGCGGAGCGCTGAATTTCGGCGGCCCTGCTTTCGGCATTCTGGCGACGCGAAACGAATATTTGCGCCAGTTGCCGGGAAGGATCGTCGGTAAGACTACCGACCGGCAGGGGAAAGAAGCGTATTGCCTTACGATGCAGGCCAGAGAACAGCATATCCGGAGAGAAAAAGCGACCAGTAATATTTGTTCCAACCAATCGCTTAACGCCATCGGCGCGGCGGTTTATCTTTCCCTTATGGGTAAAGAAGGGTTGACCGGCGCGGCGCTGAGATCTTTAGAAATGGCGCGGTATCTTCATGAGTGTTTAAAGAATGTAGGAAAAGTTAAAATTAAATTTTCATCGCGATTTTTTAACGAGTTTGTCTGGGAAATCGAAGGCGCAAAAAAAATTGTAAAGAAACTTTATAAAAAAAGAATAATCGCCGGTTTTCTTTTAGGCGAATTCTATCCCAAATTAAAAAATTGTATTTTGAGTTGTTGCACTGAGAAAAAAAGTAAAGGCGATATTGATAATTTTATTGAAACATTGAAAAATGTAATTTGTTGAGCCGGTTGGGATTGTTGAGCCTGTTAGTGCCGTTAGAAGATTTTAACGCTACAACCGGCTCAACCGACTTAACTGGCTCAACGAAAACACGATTTTAGTTCAGGTTATTTTATGAACAATAAGTTAATTTTTGAGAAAAGCAGCCCGGGGCGAAAAACCGGCTATTTTCCCGACAGCGGTATTTCTTTAGCGCAGGCGCAAGAGTTGCTCGGTAAAGATTATGTCCGCCGGGATTTACCGTTACCTTCCCTGGGAGAGCTTGAAGTAGTCAGGCATTATACTAATCTAAGCCGGATGAATTTTTCCGTGGACAGCAATTTTTATCCTTTAGGTTCCTGCACGATGAAGTATAACCCGAAAATCAATGAAGCGCTTTCTTCTCTGGAGGGGTTTACCAATATCCACCCCTATCAGAACGAGGATGGTGTCCAGGGGGCTTTAGAGATTATTTATAATCTGGAAGAAATGTTGCGCGAAATTACCGGGATGCGGCGTTTTTCTTTTCAGGCTTCCAGCGGCGCCCAGGGTGAATTTACCGGGATGTTAATGATAAAAAAGTACCATGAAACGTCGGGAAACAAAAAAACTAAAGTCATCGTTCCTGATTCGAGCCATGGTACCAACCCCGCTACCGCTTCAATGTGCGGCTACGAAACGGTTGTGGTAAAAAGCACCCGAGACGGCCTTATCGATTTAGATGAGCTGAAAAAGGTTGTGGACGGCCATACCGCGGGGATTATGCTCACCAATCCCAATACTATCGGTTTGTTTGAGGAAAATATTTTAGAAGTCGGCCGGCTTATTCATGAGCAAGGCGGCCTCCTATATTATGACGGCGCTAATTTTAACGCTCTTTTGGGCGTTACGAAAACGTCTCTGATGGGTTTTGACGTAGTCCATTTGAATCTTCATAAAACATTTTCTACGCCTCATGGTTGCGGTGGGCCGGGCGCGGGAGCCGTCGGCGTAACCGAAAAACTCGTTGATTTTTTGCCGGCGCCCGTCGTGGAAAAAAAAGACGGTACTTTTTATCTTAACCATAAGATAAAAAATTCAATCGGCAGGGTGCGCGGTTTTTATGGAAACTTCACGGTTTTGGTCAGAGCTTACGCTTATCTTCTGCGCCTGGGCCGGGAAGGAATCTTGCGCGTTTCGCAAAACGCGGTTTTAAACGCAAGTTACATCAGGGAAAAATTGAAAGATTATTACGAACTTGCTTCGACGCTGCCGTGTATGCATGAAGTAGTTTTTTCTTGCGAAAAACAAGCTCAAAAAGGCGCGCGTGTCATGGACATCGCCAAGCGCCTTATCGATTACGGTATCCATCCGCCGACAATATACTTTCCTTTAATCGTGAAGGAAGCGTTGATGGTTGAGCCGACCGAAACGGAAAGCAAGGCCACAATCGATTATTTTATCGAAGCAATGCTTGAAATAAACAAAGAAATAGATGCTAATCCCGATAGCGTTCGTAACGCACCGCATTCCACCTGCATTAAGCGGCCCGATGAAGTTAAAGCGGCCCGCCAGCCTGATTTACGTTATCGTTACTGAGCATTTTATCTGCGATCATCTGTATCCTCTAATCAGCAATAATCTGTGTTTATAAAATATGAACAACCAATGGCGGTTAATTTTAGACGATGACAACAACGGCTATTATAATATGGCGGTCGATGAGGCGCTATTTCTTCGCTATCCCACGCAAAAAATACCTACCTTGAGAATCTACGGATGGCATCCGGCGTGTGTTTCTTTGGGCTACAACCAGGTTTTCAAAACTGTTCTTAAGAAAAATCATCCCTTTGATGTTGTGAGGCGTATTACCGGCGGAGCGTCGATCCTGCATTGTAAAGAGATAACCTATAGCTTGGCGTGCTCCGCAGCCGATTTGGATTTGCCGGTAAAAGTTAAAGATTCTTACGGTACAATTTGTTCATTTTTGTTGGAATTTTACGCAGCGTTAGGTTTGAAAGCCGGTTTTGCTAAAGATATTTTTAATGATGCCCTGGTGGGACGATATGGAAATTTTTGTTTTTCTCACCGTGAGCATTACGATTTGGTCGTTGACAATAAAAAAATCGGCGGCAATGCTCAAAGGCGTAACCGCGATGTGATTTTTCAGCACGGGAGTATTCCTTTAATGATTGATTATGATGCTGTTGAGTCGGTGATTAATGATACTGTAACATTGCGTGAGAAGGCGGCCTCCTTAGAGGATATGCTGGGGCAGCAAGATATTTTTTTATTGCGGGAGAAGTTGGCGGAAAGCTTCGCAAAAACATTTAAGGTTAAACTCGTCGAGTCGGTATTAAATTTTTCCGAAGAATTACTTGCCAAAAATCTAATAAAAAATAAGTATCAAACCGACGAGTGGAACTTGTATAAGAATACCACTGAAAAATACGGTTATCCGCTCTTATCCGCGTAAGCGGATGGCGGATATTTTTTTGCGAAGCAACCCCTTCGCTTCGCTCAGGGGTAATTCGACTATCCCCTGCGGGGATAGTTCAACTACAGACATTTGCTTCACCTTCGGCTTGCAAATGTCTAAGTTTCACTACAGCCTCGCTGAACATGAGTACATGTTCACTCGGCTAAGTCTCAAACCCCTTCGCTAATGCTTCAGGGGTAATTCGACTACAGCCTCGCTGAACATGAGTACATGTTCACTCGGCTAAG
>Ga0182021_10000019_pt1 | contig 138903 bp, 100 predicted proteins | sample 612E3MmetaG_FD_120493 | JGI IMG/M metagenome (GOLD analysis project Ga0182021, IMG submission 120493) | Permafrost microbial communities from Stordalen Mire, Sweden - 612E3M metaG (Illumina Assembly) | ecosystem: Environmental > Terrestrial > Soil > Wetlands > Permafrost | place: Sweden... | reverse complement strand
AGTCAGGTATGCATTCGAGGATGCTCGCGTGCGACGCATCATTGCACATACGACAAGTCAGAATCCTGGTTCATTCAAGGTTCTCGAGCATCTGGGTTTCCATGACTCGGGAGTGCGTCATGATCCTTTGACCATCGAGTACGAATTGCACCGTGAACAAGCGCACGCATGACATGCGCTCATCTACTGATTCACCTTACCAACGTCTCTTCCACGAAAAATTCTCAGTAATACCTAAGGAGAAACAATGAAATCTCTCATTCTCAGTGTCGTGGTGTCGCTTGTGGCCTTGACAGGTGTCTCAGCGCAGGATATGGCTTTCCAGGGGAAGTGGAACTTGATCAAAGAAGGGAGTTCTGATCTTGACTATTTCCGATCCATGACGGTTCAGTTCACCGTGAAGCAGGATGAAATCACTCTCGTCAAAGAGTTTGGGCCAAGAAGAAAATGCTCGGAAACGCTGGTTCTGAAAACTAATGGTGCAAAGAACACGGTGACTGTGACGGATGGGACCTTCATGTCCAATCTGTACATGGGATTGAAGATTCCACCGCATGCAAAGAAGGAAGTCACGGCTACATGGGTAAAATCAAACATCCTGGCAATGCACGAAAGCTACGCCATTGCAGGCTCTCAAGGTACGAAACAGCTCGAGGTTGACAACACGTTCGAGCTCTCTTCCGACAAGGACATTCTCACATATAAAATAATGCGGAGCAGCAGAAAGATCGGTTCGGAATTGACCTATGTCTTCAAGAAGGCGGACGCAAATAATGCATACGTGTATCAAATGAGTGACGACTGGGACATTCGTTCCGCCCTCGGCACGCAAGCTTGTTTCATCTCCCTCCAAGGCATTGTCAATGAAACAAAACCAAATTTGTATTTCGTATTCGGGCCTAAGTACCCCTTCAATTACACGGGGGAGCTCTTCACGTATCTGGAGAAGCAGCGACACTACTCCTTCACACGGCTCAGTTCGCTGGAGCAGGCACTTCAAATCTTCAAACAACAAATCAAGGGGTACATCGTTTGGGACAAGAACGTTCGTACTTCCTTGATCGTCGCCTACACACTTGCCGGACTCGAGAAGGGAATTGTGATTCCAGAAGACCTGATCCCGCTTGCCGAACGCCTGGGATTGAAACAAATCGAGGATTTTAGGGGCAGGTTCTCCGGAAAAACAGATTATGAGATCTATACATGGGCGTATCAACAGTATTGGCAGAGATGCTCAAGGGATCTCATCGTCTGGCTCGGAGGGGATCATGGTTCGCTGATGTTGCCGGCTGTAGCCGACTATGGAATGACGAAGAAGGCATTCTTCACAGACCTCTCGTCGCGGGAAACCGATACGCTGGAGTACGGCTTGACGAACAAGTTGCTCTCGGACATGAAATCCCTCAGCCAGGTCATGGGGTGGCATTCGTATAAGAAAGACCTCGAAGAAGAATGGGTCACCCTCACCTCATCTCACGCTCTTTCAGTCGAGGGATTAAATTCTTTGCCCAATACAAGTTTCTTGTATCGCGTTCCGCCGACACCTGGCTTCAGATTCAAGAACAATCACAATATTCAACCGGGGAAGAAATACACCCCCGAGAAGAAAGTCTATCTCGCATTGGTACAAACCGATGGGCTTGGCATTGGAGCATGGGTGAAGCCGGGAAGAGGTTCGATCCCCTACGCATGGGAAGTGTCGATGAAATTCAAGTACATGTCTCCGGCGATGATGGAATACTTCTATTCGCAGGCAACGCCGAACGATTACTTCATTGGCGCCCTTTCGGGTTCTTCCTATATGTATCCCAAGGCATTCCCAAAGAAATGGCTTCCAAAAGAAATTGAGAATGCCAAGAGCCTGATGGATTCACTCGATCTCAAGGTGTTTGAAATCATGGATTATTCTGCCGACAAGACAGAAGCAGGAAACAACGAGCTGACAAAAGAGATTGTTGATGCCTATTACACGGGGATGCCGAGCGTGATCGGCTTCCTGAATGGATATTTTGCCTCACATACGTTTGCTGTGAAGGACAAACGGCCTTTCATCTCGTACGATTACTACCTATCAGGAGAAAAGCCGGAAGCCGAAGCTGCCGCTGACCTCGAAGAGCTTGCCGCTCTAAACAATGATCGACCCTATTTTCTGCTCGTCCATGTGAGAGAATACAGTGACGTCGCGAGAGTGAAATCGATCTGCGATAGGCTGGGCTCCCAGTTCGAGGTAGTACCTCTGGACGTGTTCCTCAAACTCGCTGGAGAGAACCCGACCTTCAAGGAAAGATATATGGGTACAGACATCAAGTGAGTATGTAAATCTGCGTACGTCGCAAGGAAGCATTCCTTCAACTGGGTGGATTCGGTATGGAACCCTGGAAAATTGAAAGCAGTCCGGGCAAACAAGCATTTCTTGCATGGACCATCCTGATGGTTGGTTTGATCCTGGCCGTCGGCTTCCGCAATTTTGACATTTCGGGTCTGACGAACAGCCTTGCGGGATTTCTGCTTGGTTTGCTTCTCCTTCTTATCGGCATCTGGACGCTCGTGATGGGGGGGAAGAGGACGATCAGCGTGGATCCTCAGACGCGCAGCATTCTTATCGAGGACGTGAACCGTTTCGGACCGAAGAAACGCTCGATCTCGTTCGATGAAGTCGGCGGAATGCACATTGGAAGGCTGGGAAACAGGGAAGGGGGAAGCATATCCTATGATGTTGTCCTCAAACTCAAGGCAGGGAAAAGTTTCTCCCTGTTTCGGGCGGCCTACTTTGAGGGGACCTGGGATAGATCCGTCATGGAAAATCGGATGCGTCGTCTCGAGGGATACCTTCGGCAGCAGGAGAAATGAGGCTTATTCAAGCTCCACTCGAGCGTTTGCCAGTGACTCTCGCAGAACGATTGTTCTTCAATTCGTCTGTCCCGCCCACGGTCTTGCCCCGATCGCTCGTTGAAGTTCGAATTTGCTGATCACGCATCGGTACATGGCTTGAAGGTGTCCAAGTCTGGCGGTCGACTCGGCGGCCTGCGCGTCCAGTAAATCAAGGTTTGTTACTGTGCCGGTCTCGTACCGTGACTGCGCGATCGCAACGGCTTCTTTTGCCTGCTGCACCTGCAATTCAGAAATGGAAATTTTTGACACTGCTGTTTGAACATCTGCCATAGCCTGCTCCACATCAGAGCTCACCTGCTGTTCGATATCCCGCCGCCGTGCCTGCTCAGCGAGCATCGCTGCTTCTGCCTCTTCCTTCTGGTGGTCAGTGCGCCAACCGTCGAAGAGGGGCAATTCCGCCTTCACTCCGGCGACCCAGTTTCCCCGAAGAACATCGAGGTTGGGGATGAATCCGTTCTTAAGTCCGTAGGCGAGGTTCACCTTTAGCGAGGGTTTGTTGCCGAGGGCGGCAAGTTCGCGTTGAAATTCAGCGGACTGCTCGGCGTCCTTGGCGAGTTTGATTTCCATCCTCTGCTGTGCAGCCGTCTGGAAGAGCGATTCATTTGGTGAGGAAACCGTGCTCTGTTCGAAATCGCCTCGTATCGGGACTTGTGCTCCCGGCGCCAATCCAAGCAATTGACCGAGCACGACCCGCTGCTTCTGACAGGCATTTTCCAGATCGATCTTTTGACTTTGCGCTGCTGCGACTCTCACCTGCGTCGTCAGTACATCGAAGCTTGTGGCCGTTCCTGCATTGACCCGCTTCTGCGTTGTCAGCATGTGTTGATGGAGGGCTTCAATCTGTTCTGTCTGGACCTGGATGCTTCTCTCAAGGAAGAGAATTGAATAGAATACGCGGATTGCCTGATACGCGAGATTGGTTTTCGTCAGCTCAACAGCGTCGTGGCCCGACTGAACGCGTGACTTCGTCACGTTGACGGTTGCGTCGATCCTTCCGAAATCGTACACCGTATAGCGCCCCGCGATATGAGCATCATAGTTGTTGGCCGGGTAGAGCCTGAATTCCCCGAGTCCGGGAAACGCCAGTTTGGCAATCGGTCCGAGGAAGGCATAGCTCGCCTCCGTGGTAACATCGGGATAGGACGGACTGGCGCTTTGGAGCACGCGTGCTTCGGCCGCCCGAACGTTTTCATTTCCCTGAATAATGGCGGGATGGCGTTCCAGAACACGTCGGACGACCTGATTGACCGTGAGTGTGTCTTGTCCGAGAACTGTGCTTAAGGTCAGGAATGACAGGAAACAAACCAGCAGGCTTTTCATGGTAAATTCAATTCCTTGGCATTGGAAAATGGATGCATCGAAAATGTCCGTTCTACTCGATGGGTGGAGCCGGTTTCTGTTCTTGGTTCCGCTTCTTCTTGTGAGTTCGAAGAATAAAAAGCGGGATTAATGTTAACGCCGTGATTCCCCCCGCAATGAGGAAATCGTCATTAATAGCGCGTACGAAGGCCTGCTGAACAACGTTTGAGGAAACGAGCGCGTTGGCTCTCATTGCCGCCACAGCTGGTGTCCCACCGACAACATTCTGGCTAAAATGTGCGAGATTTGCCGTCACCTGTTGAAATGCCGGAGAATGTGAATCAACCATTTGTCCGTACATCGCGCTATGATAGATCATGCGTCTGGTCAGAAGCGCCCCCATTAACGCGACGCCAAAACTGCCGCCAAGCTGACGCAAGACATTGAACAGTCCCGATGCCTGAGCAATCTTCTGTCGCGGGATATCCGACAGTGCAAGCGTTGTCAGCGGCGTGAACACCAGTCCCATCGCAAATCCGCGGATATAGAGCGGCAACATGATTTGGGCGTGCTCGGTGCTGAGGGAGAGCGCTGCATTCAGGTACATGCTTAACGCAAGAAGGAAGAGGCCAATGGCAGCAGGTATCTTGGGGTTCACTTTGTCCGACAGATAGCCCGCGACTGGTGCGGTAAGGGCCTGCAAGATCCCAACAGGAAGAAATACCGCTCCCGCTTGAAGGGCAGTGTAGCCGAGTGAGTTCTGCAGATAGAGTGGAAGCAGAAAAGTGCTGCCGAACATCCCAAGACCGAAAATAAAGAGAATGGCATTCGTGACGCCAAAATTGAAATTCTTGAGGAGCTTCAAATCGATCAATGGATGCTCAACCGTCATCTCGGTGAACAGGAACACGGCAAGTGCGGTACCGGACACGATGAAGCACGTGACGATGAAACGGGAAGTCCAGCCGCCGGTATTCCAGGAGGCGTTGCCGTCTGAGAGAGCGAGAAGCATAGCGCCAAGAAAGACCGAACCAGAGATGAATCCGACAAGATCAAACGATCTGGCTTGTTCAGTCTTGTATTCACGCTGAATGACCAACGTCGCGAAGAGGCCGACGATACCAACCGGTACGTTGACGTCGAATATGGCGCCCCAGCTGATGTTGTCCACCAGGTAACCGCCGATGAGCGGTCCGAGTGAAACCGAAGCAGCAGCTGCTATGGACCAGAAACCGAGCGCGATGCCGCGTTGCTTTGGCGGGAATTCGCGCGCAACGATCGCCATGCCAACGGGCATGAGAAAACCGGCACCGGTAGCCTGAACGACCCGGAACATGATGAGAGCATCTTCATTCCACGCCAATCCGCACAGAAACGAACCGAGCGTGAAAAGAAAGAGGGCTCCGAAATATGTGCGTTTGTAACCGAGATGATCCGCCACCCAGCCGGACGTCGGCAGCATCACGGCAAAGACCAAAAGATATGCGGTCAATACCCATTCGGCCTTCTCTACGTCCACTCCAAATGTGGCCATGATCTTCGGAAGGGCAACGTTCACGATCGTGGCGTCGAGAACCGCCATGAACGTGCCAATCATGACGTTGAGCAGTACCCACCAACGATAGGAACTGTGCTCATGATGCAGGGACGGAAGACGCTGGATGAACGAACTCTTGATCTTATGTGTGGAGAACAGTGCCATCGCTACCTTGCCTTCAATTTCACTTTCACCTCAACGGACATGCCGGGGAGCAACTGCAACATCACCTTGTCCACCAGGCCGGGAGTCGGGGAGATCGATATCTTCACCGGGACTCGTTGTGTGATCTTCGTGAAGTTCCCCGAAGCGTTGTTCGGCGGGATCAAGGAAAATTGAGAGGCCGTGTTCGATCCAATCTGGAAAATCTTTCCTGAGAATCTCGTGTCCGGAAATGCGTCGACGCTGAGCTCAACATTGTCACCGACCCGAAGCGCGCCGATACTCGTCTCCTCCATGTTCGCAGTCACCCAGAGATTTTTTAGATCGTACACAGTGAAAATCGGTTGCCCGGGTGATACGACATCGCCTGCGAGAACCCACCGTTTGGACACACTACCGCTCATCGGTGACATAATGATCGTGTTCTTGAGCTGGGTTTCGATGACTGCCCATTGGGCTTTTGCAGAGTTCGCCTGAGCGTTCGCGATACCGATGCGTGCTTTTGCAGATTCAAACTCGCTTTGAGCGTGGTCGAATTGTTCCTTCGTGATGACATTGTCTTTGATCTGAGCCATCGCCCGTCTATAATCTGTTTGGGCCTTTTCAAGGCTAACGTTGGCAAGCAGAATATTTTCCTGTGCGAGTGCCATCGCGGTGCGAGCCTGTGCCTGTTGTGCCCGCAAATCGCTGTCGTCGAGCCTGACGAGGATCTGGCCCGCCTCGATAGTGTCGCCTTCGTTCACCGTCAGACTGTCGATTCGTCCGAGGATCTTCGAGCTGATGGCTGCCCGATTGGCGTCAACGTAAGCATCGTCGGTGCTCACATACTCGCGGGATCCGATAAACCAATAGTAAGCCAAAATGGAAATTCCGACAATGACGATGAAAAGCGGAATGACGATCTTGAAGTTCCTATACAGAGGAATAGATTCAATGGCTTCGTCGTCATTTCCGCCGTCGGGGTCGGAAGCGGGTGGTCGATGCTGGGATTTGGCCTGTTGACTTTGCGGCCGCTGGTCATCCTGACGTGGAGATTGTTCCATGTTTGTTGAATCCTTTCTATGATACTTTTCTTTTCACAATGCCGTGCAAGAGAATCTCGACAAGCAAATCAACTTGCTTCTCGAAATGGTCAATTTGAATGCGAGTCTCTCTTTGATTTTGAGTAGCTTGGAGAAATCGAAGTCGAAGTCCTTGAAGAACATACAAAATGAGTTCAGCAGTTTTCTCCGGAGAAGCCACATCGAACTCGCCGCTCTGCTCTCCTTCGCTGACAATGGAAGTGATGTTGTTCATCTCTTGGCGCGAAAAAGCAACAAAGAGATCTCTGACACCCGGCTTGGACTCCTGCCAAATAGTGGAATTGAGTGCGGTGAGGCTGATTAATTGCTTTCCGAGGGAGATGCGTTCCCGGACATAGGCCTTGAGCTTCTTTCCAGCGGGTCCGGACTGCTGGAGGATCTTCTTTGTCTGCTGGAGAAACTTGTCCTGCTCGCGAGCAACGACAGCCCGAAAAATGTGTTCTTTTGTTGGATAATAGTAGTACAGCGAGGCCTTCGCCAGTCCTATGTCTTGGGCGATTTCGTCCATTGTAACTTTGGAGAATCCAAAACGCGCAATCCTGTTCTGTGCTGCATCAAGAATGAGCGTCTCTTTTTCGTGAGCGAGGTTCGGGATGGCCATCTGTCGTTCAACCTTTCGACTAATAACGTTGAATCGTCGAAAAGTACTCGAGGAATTCGACAATTCAGAGGAAATAATGATTGAACAGACGAGCGCCGTTCAATGCATGCTGTTTTCGCTCATTTTCGTCACATTCAGGATAGAGGGCGGGTTTATGTTTCTTTTCAGCGAATCATCCCTTAGATTATCATCGGAAAAATTACAATGAATACTGCTCTATCATTGATGTTTGGCTTCTCAATCGTCGCAGGTCCCTTCGAACCATCGGAAAGCGACGACGGAGATAGTTGTCGCTGCATCCCGATGACACCACCCTGCACCACTTCCATCTAGACCACACCGCACCGCACCAGCTATGAAGCAGCAATACATCTCTGTACCTGAACCATCAGATTCTTCGAGCGCAAAGAAGATTAAGGTCGTCATCATTACGACGGTCATGCTTTCGTTTATCTCCTTCTGGAGAGCCTCTGCGATCGTTCTTTCTGATTTGGCTTCGAGTGCGTATTATGCGGTAGGGATTGCAGAGAAGGCCGTAGGTCCATCAGCGCCGTGGTTTATTCTTTTTGTCATGCTTTTTGCGTACGGAATCCGCGCGGTGTATATCGAATCCTCCAGCATGTTTGTTCGCGGTGGAGTCTACAAAGTTGTCCGCGAGGCGCTCGGGGAAAAGATGGCCACGTTCTCCGTTTCGGCACTCATTTTCGACTATTTGATTACCGCTCCTATCAGCGCCGTTTCAGCCGGCCAATATCTCTCCGGACTTATCAATTCGCTCCTTCACACTATCGGTTCCCATATCGTTCTCAATGAGAATGTGGTCTCTGTGGCGACTGCTCTTTTGATTCAGGCATACTTCTGGCGCAAGAATATTATCGGCATCGAGGAGTCGAGCGAAAAGGCATTGCGAATCTTTCAGGTTACGTCAGTGCTGGCTGTCATCCTCTTCGTGTGGTCGATTGTGACCATCTCGATTCGAGGCGTGCACCTTCCGCCGTTCTCGATCAAGCTCTCAGACGATTCTCTAGGCTGGCTGAAGCACGTCGACTGGTTGAGGACGATTGGGGCCGTGGGAGTCCTGGTCGGTATGGGACACGCGATTCTTGCTGTGAGCGGGGAGGAAACACTCGCGCAGGTTTACCGCGAAATCGAGGCACCCAAGCTCAAGAATCTGAAACGAACCGGAATGGTGATCTTCCTGTTCGCGTTTGTGTTCACCGGCCTGAACGCTTTGTTCGCGTCGATGATCGTTCCGCAGGCAGAACTCGTCGGCGTCTACAACGAGAATGCGCTCAGCGGACTGGCGATGCATTTTGTCGGACCACAATCAGTTCTACTGATTCTCCAGGGCTTCGTCGTCCTGACAGGGTTTCTGATCTTGTCGGGGGCGGTCAACACTTCTCTGATCGGGGCCAACAGCGTTCTCAATCGGGTTGCAGAAGACGGAGTGTTGCATGTATGGTTTCGAAAGCCGCACGAAAGGTTCGGCACGTCATACAGAATCATCAACACGCTGGCGCTTCTTCAGACGCTCATCATTCTGGCAAGTCGTGGAGATGTTTTTCTCCTCGGTGAAGCCTATGCATTCGGTGTTGTCTGGAGCTTCGTGATGATGGCCTTTTCGATGATTGTGTTGAGATACAAAGATCGGTCGGTGAGGGAATGGAGGGTTCCGCCGAACATAACCATTGCGGGTGTTGAGATTCCTATCGGTCTTGGATTCGTGTTCATCGTCCTGTTTGCTCTTGGCGTAGTCAACCTCTTGACAAAACCGATCGCCACGCAGGGGGGAATTGCCTTCACTGCCGTTCTCTATGTCGTGTTTGCTATCTCAAAACACATGAACGAGAAAAGGGTAGCCCACAAGGCTCATGATCTTGAACGATTCAATGTTCTTGCGCAGGACAAACTGACTGCGGAATCGATCGGGTGTGAATTTAGCCGGCGAAAACTCGTCGCTGTCCGTTCGCTCAATCGTCTCCAACATCTCAAGAAATGTCTCGATGAGACTGATCCGGACTCGACCGATGTCATCGTGATGAAAGCGAAGGTGTTGACCGGCATCGGGAATACACAAATTGACAATACGATTGATTCGGAATCGGAGGAGTTGTTTTCGCAGGTGATCAAGCTAGCGGAAAAGGAAGGAAAGACCGTCATCCCGATTGTCGTGCCGACGAATAATGTCGCGTACGCCATTGCCCACACAGCCGCCCAGCTTGGGGCAGAAGAAGTAGTGATTGGGACGTCGGATAAGTACCCCATCGAGTTTCAGCTTCAACAGTTCGCCCTTCATTGGGGGATGGTGGAAGCTGATGAAAGACACAAACTCCTCGTCCGCTCGATTGGACCGAAGGGTGAGTTGAGAGTGGAATTGTAGAAGATGCGCAATCCTTGAAGCGAGATTCACTTCAGGGATTGTTGGAATCTGCCTGCACGCAGTGGGAAGGGAAGGCCTACTTCCTATAGACTCTCAAACACATATTCTCCCGATCCAACCTCGAAGACCACACAACCATCCTCAGTCTTGAGATACTTGACGCCCTCCGCTGATTTCGCCGGTTTGCCACCTTCACGGACATTGTCCGGATTCGACGCAGGGACGTAGACTACGCTGGTTGTATTTGCAGGGACATTGATTTTCAGGGTGAATTTCCCGTCCTGACGTACCCAATCTGCCCTGATCGCACCATGAATGGAGAGGTATCCCGTCTTCGCGTATTTCAGTCGTTCATTCGGGCGCGGGTGTATGGCGAAGCGCTTGTAGCCTGCGACATTCGGGTCAAGATCGATTCCTGCGACGTATCGGTAGAGCCATTCGCCGACTGAGCCCATCGAATAGTGATTGAACGAGTTCATCCCGGCATCCTGAAAACCCTTGTCCGCTGTCCAACCATCCCATCGTTCCCAGATCGTTGTTGCACCTGCCGTAATGGGATATCCCCACGAAGGGAACGTTGTGTTGAAGAGCAGCAGATATGCAAGATCAAGATTTCCACTCTCCGTGAGTACTGGATTCAGATACTTCACGCCGATGAACCCCGTCGACAAATGATTCCCCTTGTCTTGAATGTCCTTCACGAGAAGTTCCGCTGCCCGGTTGCGAAGGTTTTGAGGCATCAGATCGAACGCCAATGCAAGAACATAGTCAGTTTGCGTCTTACCCTGGATTTGCCCGTCGGGAGCAATGTAAGCTTTCTGGAACGCCGCCCTGACCGATTCGAAGAGTGATCGATAGTACTGTTCATCTGAGGTCTTTCCAACGGCTTTCGCCATATCCGACATCAGCCATGCATCGTATGCCCAGAAGGCAGTCGCGAGCAGATCTTTCGGCGTTTCCGCGTTGATGGAGAGCCAGTCTCCATAATTGTTATTGAGGCGGTTCTTCCGGAGGTGATCTGGATTTCCTTCTTCCATGTACTTCATCCAACGGGTCATGGCCTCATAGTGTTGTTCGATGATGGTTCTGTCACCATAGCACCGATAGATGTACCATGGAACGATGACTCCAGCGTCCCCCCAGCCAGGCGCACCGTCGGTGCCCAGTCCGTCGATGTAAGGATTGGTATCCTTGAATGCTCCTTGCGGCGACTGCGAGTCTTCGACATCGAACATCCATTTTGTCATGAACGATGCCACGTCCATGTTGAACGATGCCGTTCGCACGAAGATCTGAGCATCACCCATCCAGCCCAGTCGCTCGTCACGCTGCGGGCAATCTGTCGGGATGCTGATGAAATTGCCGCGCTGGCTCCAGAGAATGTTGCTGTATAGCTGATTCACCATCGAATCAGAACAGGAAAAGGTGCCCGTGATCGGAAGATCCGTGTTGATCGCACATCCGAGAATCGCATCGCGTCGCGGCTTTTCTGAAAGGCCTGTCACCTCTACGTATCGGAAGCCATGGAATGTGAAGTGCGGTTGAAACACTTCTTCCCGGCCCCCCTTGAGGACGTACAAGTCTGTCGCTTTTGCCCTCCGTAGGTTCGCTGTGTAGATCGTGCCGTCGGGATTCAGCACCTCGGCGTGCCGCACGGTCACTTTCATTCCGGCCTGTCCGCGGACTTTGAGTCGACAGAATCCGGCGAAATTCTGGCCAAGATCGAACACAAACGTGCCTTTCACTGGTTCGGTCACACTCTTGGGTTTCAACAACTGTGTGATGCGAACGGGTTCTGTGCGAAGCGGAACGAGGTGGACGTCGGATGAGGGAAAGATATCCACCGATTGCCAGTGCGCATCATCGAAACCCGGCTTGTCCCATCCCCTCATTTCTCTACGGGCATCATAACTTTCTCCCATGAGCATGTCCGAATAGAGAATCGGTCCGTACGATCCTTTCCATGTTGCATCCGTGCCAACGATCTCTTCTGTTCCGTCGGTGTATTCGAGGTGGAGTTGGAGCAGAGCACTCGTTTGGTCACCATAGTTGTTCGGTTTCAATCCAAAACCGACGTATCCTTTGTACCAGCCGTCACCAATCGTAAGACCCAGGCAGTTGGTCCCCTTCTTAATCTGACTTGTCACGTCGTACGTCAAGTACTGGATCCGTTTCTTATAGTCTGACCATTCCGGCGAAAGGAATTCTTTCCCGACTCGATTGCCGTTGATACTCGCGATAAACATCCCGCGTGCCGTGACATACGCGAGGGCGCGGCGAACGGTTTTGGACGAGACAAATTCCTTTCTGACATAGGGGGCCGGACGAAGATCGGCTGACGGATCGGCTTTCAATCCTATCCATTTCGCCTTCCAGTCGCTTGCTGTGAGCAGTCCCATCCTCCACGCAGCAGGTTTGGAAAAACCCGATTGATGACCATGATTGTCCCAGACTCTGAGCTTCCAGAAACAGGTAGCCCGGGAACCAAGGGGGGCGCCTGCATAGCGGACCTGATTTGACTGGTCACTCGACACTTTTCCGCTCTCCCACAAATCTCCGTGATTTTGATCCAGGAGTTTCTGTGAGCTTGCTGCAAGAATCTCGTACGCGGTCTGAAGCACGCCACGTTCTTGTGACTCGACAACCCAACTCAACCGGGGATTGGCGACATCCACGTTGAGCGGATTTGTGAGGTATTCGCACCGAAGTGTCGCAGGCTTGATTTGCGATGATGATGTGCTTTGTGAACCGATGGATGCCATAAGGATCACCAGGATGAAGGTTGTTGCTTTCATGTGAAAGCCTCGTTTTATATGTGACTCCGACTCTTTGTCGAGTACAGGAAGAAAGTCGGAATTCTCAGAAGGAAGGGATGAGATTTGAAGTCCAAACCCATTATACTTAAAGAAGAAGTCAATGACAATGTCTGTGGCCTCAGGTAGAGGATGGACGGCGGTGGTGTGAAAAACGCAAGCGCCCGACGACATGATCGGGCGCTTGAACTGCAGGATTCTTTTGTCAGCATTACTTCTTCAATTGGCCGGCACGTTCTGCATCGTGTACCTCGGGCCATGAACGTTGCTTGCCTGTCCGGGGATCGTTCGGCATCACACGTCGGTCACGGGCGACAAACGTCGGATCTTCGCAAGCCTGGTAGACCAGGCACGCTGTCAGTACGACATCGGTCTGAAGGTCATCGAAGACCAATTTGTCGTAGGTGTCCCTGTTGGTATGCCATGTATAGGAAAAGTAGTCCCACATGTTCGAACCGAGTCCAAATGAGGGCACCCCTGCCGCGACGAAGGAAGCGTGATCTGTCCCGCCGCCGCCCGGCATCCCTGGGATACTCATCGTAATTCCGCGTGTAATGTTGTCGGGTGTTCTCGCTAGCCATCGGGCCAGGTGCTCACTTGCGACAAGGAATCCCGAAGCACCGATGTTGGTGATCCGTCCGGTGCCGTTGTCCTGATTGAAGACGGCCTGGATCTTCTCAATGATCTCCGGATGATCTTTCACGAAGGCCTTGGAGCCGTTCAGTCCCTGTTCTTCACTGTTCCAATGGCCGACCACGATCGTGCGCTTTGGATTTGGATAGAACTTCTTGAGGATGCGCAAGGTCTCCATCATGATCAATGTTCCGCTTCCATTGTCCGTTGCTCCGGAACCGGCTTCCCACGAATCGAGGTGTGCCGACAGAACGACATACTCGTCGGGCTTTTCTGTGCCTTTGATCATTCCAATCGTGTTGAATGCAGGTGCCGCTCCAAGGAACTTGCTTTCGATCTCCACTTTGATGATCGGATTGTCTCCATATTCCACAAGTCGATAGAGAAGATTGTAGTCTTCCAGGCTGAGGGCTACCACTGGGACCTTTTCACTTGTCGTGCCGAACACTCGGTACACTCCCCAGCCGGTGGACCACAGCGAGGATACAACTCCAACCGCTCCGGCGTTCTCGAAAATTGTTGTGAGTGTATCGGAGCGGAATCCGGTCTTCTTGATGCGTTTCTGCCACTCGTCATTGATTCTCGTCCGAAGCGCCTTGAGGCTGTCAAACGATTCTTTCGTACCGAACTCTTCCCACACTTTGTCAGGCCTGCCCGTCGGGGATGGAGCCGAAACGAGAACGAACTTACCTTTCACCGCGGGGAGCCATTTCTGAAACGCCGCGGAGTCCGGGACGTCGGCAAGAACGACCAGTCCGGCTGTTACTCCGCCCTTTTTCGTCGCAGGACTCCATGAGAGCATGGTGCCTTCGAGAGTCCTCACGCGGGGTTGGAGCATGTCGATATGAGCAGTTCCTCGCTCCCAGCCTCTCCATTCACCGTACTTTTCGCTCTTCGCTTCGATCCCCCAGGTTTTATATTTCGCGATTGCCCAATCACTAGCCTTGAGAACGCTGGGAGATCCGACGAGCCGTGGTCCGATGACGTCGAGGAGCTCGTGGGCAAGTCTCGGGAGTTGTGACGACTCCATCGCTTCTTTGTAGATGCCCTTCACAATGGGATCGTCGGTCGGGAATGTCGGACCCAGGTTCTGGGGTCCGAATGGCTGGCTGAGAGCGGGAATGCTCAGAAGCGCAACCAACGAACAAAGGAGCAAGGTTCGTAAAGAGTTGTGCATGATACCTCCGTTCTGGTGAATGATGAGAGAGCACAATGATGCTGGCTTTTCGGCTCGGAGAATAACGTGTCAAAGTATCGGAAAAAAAAGGATGCATCAAGTGAAAAATCGAGATCACGAAAAGAGCTCATTCCCTTGGGTTGCCTCAAATAGAGCTTGAAAGCTCACGTTGTTGTCCGTACCTTAACCACCCCAGGTGCTTCAGGCACTGTTGGTTCGTGCTCACGGAATGAGAACGAAGCAATCGATTTCTTCATCATGGCAGGAGATGGTTCGTATGCGGAAGGTTGAAACGGTACTGGTTATTGCAGTGTGGATTCTTATAGGATATGCTCGTGAGCAGGCGTTTGGCCAGGTCGCAACGTTCGCACCTCAGGACCCAAAGATTGGAGAAACCATTACTGCCGTCTACAATCCCGCCGCTCAGGGAGCCATCATCCTCAAACCATCAATGCTCTCGCTTCATGCCCTTGTTTTGCCCGCAGCGGGCGTGACCCCCGTGTTGCTGGAAATACCGATGGAAAAATCGGGAAATGTGTGGAAGGGGAACTTCAAACTTGATCAGAAGGACGCGCGGTTACTTCTGTATCAGTTCGTTTCAGGAGACCTCAAAGACGACAATGTCGAGCAAGGGTGGAGTGGAATGGTCCTCGGACCGGATGGAAAAGAGCTTGAAGGAACTCGCTACTGGAGGGGGATTGTCCTTGCCTTCGGCGGTTATCAGGGGTTTAAATATCGGCTGGATGCTGCTGAAGCGAAAGCCGACATAACGAAAGAGCGCCGGGCATATCCTGATTACTATTTCGCTGTCAACCTAGCCTGGTATCTGGAGATGAACCCGGCGCCGACGGATGCCGCTGTGGCACTCGTGAAGAAAGAGCTGAGCGGCGAACTAGAACACTTCCGCAAGAACGAAGAAGCGCTGCCAATGCTCCTGGTCTGGCTTGAACAAACCGGGCAGAAGGCGAAAGCTGACTCGCTGAGAACGGTCTTCATCTCCGAAAATCCGAAAGGAAGAGTCGCATCGGTCACGCGGATGAGAGAGATCTCGAACGAGAAAGACCCTCTCCGTAGAACCAGCCTTCTTGAGCAATACATGGTGGACTTTCCTATGAAAGGGGATGAGCTCCTTTCAAATCAACGTCAACTCTTGATGGGATTCGTCCAAACCTCGCAGCACGAAAAAGGATACGCACTCCTCAGGTCGTCACCGAATCTCGATCCCGGATTGTACCGAACCCTCACCTCGATCATGGTTGATAGAGGGGTGAAAATGGAGCAGGCTGTAAACTGGTTGGCAGAGGGAATCGAAATCGTGCGCAAACAGGATGACAGTGCGAAACCCCCGTATATCACAAACGCGGAATGGAAGAAAAGTCAGTCGAATACACTTGCCGGTCTTCTCACGGTTCGCGGCATTGGCCTCTCGAAGCTCGGAAGGAACAATGAGGCTGAGCCCGTTCTGGCGGAAGCATACAGCATCAAAAACGGTGAGGATCTCATCCTCAATGAAAACCTTATCAATGTCTACGTTGTCAATGTAAAGTACAAGGAAGCTGAGAAGCTGGGGCTTGATTGCATTCGGAAGGCGAAGTCAAACTTGAAGATTGTGGAGAAATTCAAATTCGCCTTCACGAAAGTGCACGGGTCGCTGAATGGTTATGACAAGACGGTGAAGGCCGCCAAGGTCGAGGAAGAGAATGCGCTTCTGAAAACCGGACTCAACAAAACTGCCCCCGATTTCTCCCTCAAAGACATGAATGGAGCAACCGTCAAATTGAGTGATCTCCGTGGAAAGATTGTCGTTCTTGACTTCTGGGCGACCTGGTGCGCTCCCTGCAAAGCTTCCCTTCCTCACCTGCAGAAGGTGTTCGAGCGGTACGAGTTGTATAAGACCGTGACTTTCATAGCGGTAAATACCTCGGAAAGAATCACCGGGCCAACCCGTGACGCTGCCGTAAAGAAGTTCATGTCAGACTTGAAGCTCACGCTCCCGGTTGTCTATGATGATGGGTTCGCGACTGCTCAGCGCTTCGGGGTAGAGGGGATCCCTACCAAATTTGTCATCGATCGGTACGGCAAGATTCAATTCATGAGTGCCGGTTTCAGGGATGGCAATGAGATGGTAGACGAGTTGATCACTCAGATAGAAGCACTCCTGAAACCCTAACGATATCGAGCCATCCGGAGAGCGACCCATCGGTTAACGACCAGATGGCTCAATCACTCGATGACCCGATGATTTGCTAACTTCAGAGGTCCTATGCAGCTCACTCTTCTCGACTGGATCATCATCTTCGCATACTTCGCTTTCAATCTGGCGATCGGATTTTACTATCGGAAGAAAGCAACCGGCAGTGTGAGCGATTACTTCATTTCAGGAAGAAACGTTTCCTGGTGGCTTGCCGGCACTTCCATGGTTGCTACAACATTTGCTGCAGACACTCCGTTGGCCGTTACCGGGCTGGTCGCACGTAACGGCATCGCCGGCAACTGGATTTGGTGGAGTATGGTCTTCAGCGGGATGTTGACCGTATTTTTCTACGCGAAGCTTTGGCGAAGGTCCGGCGTTCTTACCGATGTGGAGTTCGCTGAGATCCGCTACTCCGGAAAGCCGGCGGCGTTCCTTCGGGGATTCCGCGCACTCTATCTTGGATTTCCGATCAATCTTATCATCATGGGTTGGGTAAATCTTGCGATGATCAAGATTCTTACCCTTACCCTTGGAATCGACAAACTGCCCGCCACGGGCGTTCTCATCGGGATTATGATCCTCACCGCTTCGATCTCGACGCTCTCGGGGTTGTGGGGTGTACTCGTGATGGATTTGTTCCAGTTCGTTCTCAAGATGGGAATGGTGATTGCCCTTGCAGTCTTTGCGGTCGAGGCTGTCGGAGGGATGAGCGGACTCAAAGCAGGGTTGATGCACATCGACCAAGTCAGAAATGCCGGCACAGGTTCAACCGGCTCGGTGATGTCTTTCACTCCAGATCTGAATTCGGTCTGGATGCCGATGATCACGTTTTTTGTATATATCGCTGTGAACTGGTGGGCGACATGGTATCCGGGGGCGGAACCCGGAGGCGGGGGATATGTTGCACAGCGGATCTTCTCCGCGAAAAATGAAAAGCATTCGATTCTAGCCACGCTCTGGTTCAACATCGCTCACTACGCTCTTCGTCCCTGGCCGTGGATCCTGGTCGCTCTCGTCGCGATGGTGAGGTTCCAAAATGATCCCGCGTTTGCACATGATCCCGAGTCAGGCTATATCCGAATCATGATGCTGGATCTTCCCGTCTCCTTGCGTGGGCTGATGGTCGCTGCCTTTGCAGCAGCGTACATGTCGACCATCGGTACGCAGTTGAATTGGGGCGCTTCGCTTCTCGTTAATGATGTCTACCGAAGGTTTCTGAAGAAAAGTGAGACAGAAAAACACTACGTGAGTGCTTCCCAAGTTGCGACGATTGTCTTGATGATATGCTCCGCTGTCGTTTCGTTCTACATGGAATCGATTGCGCAGGCGTGGAAGTTTCTTATGGCGCTTGGGGCCGGGACGGGAATGGTCTACATCCTTCGCTGGTTCTGGTGGCGGATCAATGCCTGGAGTGAGGTATCAGCAATGTTGTCTGCATTCGTGATTTCTCTCACGCTGGAATTCGGCTTTGGTATGAGCAGCGACAATGCGTTCGACTTTGCTCACCTGGTGCTTATCACAACCGCAGTGACGTCGGCCGTTTGGCTCATCGTAACATTCCTCACGAAACCAGAGCCCGACGAAATCCTCATGCCGTTTTACCGCAAGGTAAGACCTTCCGCGAGGATGTGGGGGCCTATCGCCGCAAAAGTGAAGGATGTCGTTCCACAAAAGGATGATCTTCTCAACCTCTCCAACTGGGCTTTCGGTTGCTTGATGATTTACATGACGCTTTTTGGATTCGGGAAGATCATTTTCGGTGAGACTCTTCTGGGGTTGGGCTTTCTTGCGATCGCGGTGATCTGCTTCGCAGCTATTTATCGCAGTCTATCGAAGATGGGATGGGAATCCCTGGCGGGGTAGTGTTTGATGATGACCGTCACCTGGTTCTGCTCTCTCCGGGGTGACGGTCATCTCCACTGAAATGTAGTATCGCACAACTGCTGGCTGGCCGGGCGGGCTTTCGTTTCCCGCTTTGTTTCTTGCTGCAACACCCTCCTCTGAAGGGCTCTTCAGTTTCTCATCATCGAGCCCCTCTCTCTTGACTCTTTTGCTCGAACAACGATCTGCACGAGATTTAGTCCGACAACGAAACAACTCCTTTGGGTCAGCCTTTTGCATCCGATGGGGGGATGTTCCAAAATCGTTCAATCTCCTCCAGGGAGTGTCCCTTGGTCTCCGGAAAGAATTTCCAGACGGTCAGCACAAGAATGATGCAGAACACCGCATACACGTAGAAGGGAAACCCATGATTGAACTGCGCCACCAATGCGGGGTTTTCATCCATCATGGGGAATGTCTGAGAGACAACGAAGTTTGCGCTCCAGAGGAAGAACGTCGCAACCGACAACGCTCTGCCGCGGATACGGGTTGGATAAATCTCCGAAAGTATAACCCATGTGACGGGTCCAACGGACAACGCAAAACAAGCGATGTATGCCAGGATGCACAGGAGAACCCAAATGGAAACCACGTGGAACTGCGCCGCGAGTCCCATTGCAACCAGGGAAACGAACATGCCGGCAGATCCGATGATCATGAGAGGCTTTCGTCCAAGGCGGTCCACTGTCCAGATTGCAATGATCGTGAACGAGAGATTGACGGCCCCCACCACGATTGTCTCCAGAAGGGCCGTATTCGCACCAGAACCGAGTTTTTTGAAAATCTCGGGAGCGTAGTACATGAACACATTGATTCCGGTGACCTGTTGCAGGATCGCAAGACCGATGCCAAGAAACATCACCTTTCGCCAGCCAGTCTTAAACAGCTGCCCCAGTGATTCCACTTCCTGATTCAGCGATGCCTCGATTGATCGAAGCTCGTTCTCTGCAAATGACGTTCCGCCAACCTTGGCGAGAATGTCTTTCGCTTTGTTGCTCTGCCCTTTCTCGACCAGCCAGCGGGGGCTTTCCGGCACGAACATCAGGAGCGCGAGGAAAATCGTGGACGGAATCGCTCCCGAAGCGAACATCCAGCGCCAGCCAGTCGTGACGTTCCACACCTCGTCTCCCTGAAGAGAGATGAAGTAATTCACGAAATAGATAATGAGCATACCCGTGACAATCGCGAACTGATTCACGGAGACCATTCTGCCCCTGACGGCGGCAGGCGTTATTTCAGCGATGTACATCGGTGACGCCATCGATGCAACGCCGACGCCAATTCCGCCAAGCATACGGAAGAGCACGAAGTAAGAGAATTCATTTGGGAGCGCAGTGCCGACAGCAGAAGCAAGGAAGAGCACTCCGGACAATATGAGAGTCGTCTTTCGTCCCAGCCGATCACTGAACTGCCCGGCGAATGAAACACCGATCACGCAGCCCAGCAGGGCGCTTGCGGCTGCCCAGCCTTTCATCGCGGCATCAAGCTGGAAATGCGATTGGAGAAATCCTATTGCTCCGGCGATGACGGCCGTGTCGTAGCCGAACAAGAGCCCGCCCAGAGCTGCGATGATAGTGACAAGAGCGATGTACGATGAACTTCCTTTGTCGTTCTGAATTTGTTCGTTCGTCATAGATCTCCCGCTGTCGATGTTCTTGAGAGAAACAGTCCACATTCCCCCCAATTCAAATCGGGAGGTCTTTGGAATTCATTCAGTATTCTGTACCTTGCGAAGTGGAAATACGAGCTCTTGCAGAGCTTTGAGTGTGTCCGTACGAACGGCGCGTCACAAACGTACTAACTAAACGAGACAGACGAAAGAGCTTTCGTTCAACTCCATCCCGTCAGGCCCATGAGGGAGAAACTTCCATGAGACCAATCCTATTCCGATTTCTGGCATGCATCCTCTTTGCGATTCCTCTGGCGGCTCAGGAAAAGGAGGAGAACTATGTCCCCGAAACTGATCCCCTCGTTCTCGCAAAACTCTCGCAATGGCAGGACTGCAAGTTCGGCTTGCTTGTGACGTGGGGGACTTACAGCCAATGGGGAATTGTTGAGTCGTGGTCGCTTTGTGGCGAGGATGAAGGGTGGTGCCAACGTAAGGGCCCCTTTGCGGACAACTACGATGGGTACAAAAGAGTGTACGAGGGACTGAAGAAGACCTTCAATCCAATCAAGTTCAATCCGGATCTCTGGGCAGCGGCCGCCAGTGACGCTGGAATGAAATATGTGATCTTCACGATGAAACACCATGACGGCTTCTGCATGTTTGACACGAAAACAACAGACTACAAGATCACATCAGCTGATTGCGCCTTCGGTAGTAATCCGAAATCGAATGTCGCGAAAGAGATTTTCAGTTCGTTTAGAAAGAAAGGGATGATGGTAGGCGCTTACTACTCAAAGCCGGACTGGCATTCTTCGGACTACTGGTGGCCGTATTTTCCAACACCTGATCGCCATGTGAACTACGATCCGGCGAGATATCCGGCCCGATGGCAAGCGTTCAAAGACTATACGTACAACCAGATCGAAGAAATCATGACGATTTACGGTTCGGTCGATTTGCTCTGGATGGACGGTGCCTGGGTCCGACCGCTGAACAACATGCCGAAGGAGTTCGAGTCGTGGGGGAAGAAGAACAATTACAATCAGGATATCGACATGGCCCGGATTGCGAAGATGTCACGCCAGCATCAACCGGGGCTTCTGGTGGTCGATCGTTGGGTGAACGGACGATTCGAAAACTACCTGACACCTGAGAACAAGGTCCCGGAAAAAGCCTTGGGTGTTCCATGGGAGTCCTGCATTACCATGGCAACAAGTTGGTCCTACGTCAAGACTGATCGATACAAGTCTGTGCGTGAACTCATTCATCTCCTTGTCGACGTTGTTGCCAAAGGCGGGAATCTGTTACTGAACATCGGTCCATCACCCGAAGGAGAGTGGGGGGCCGACGCATATGATCGCCTTAAAGGCATCGCTGCCTGGATGAAAGTGAATAGCGAAGCGATCTATGAAACCCGGGCCATCGCACCATATAAAGAGGGGAAGGTCTGTCTCACAAAAAAGAAAGCAAGAGAAGTTGTCTATGCAGTGTACCTTCCCGACAAAGACGAGAATCAACCTCCCCGGAGCATTTTGCTCCAAAGTCTTCAGCCAGTCCCCGGAGCAAAGGTAAACCTGCTGGGCGTGGATCGGGACTTGAGTTGGAAACCAGATGGCTCCGGCGTCTCGATCGAGGTGCCGGAAGAGGTGAGGCAGAATCCACCGTGCGAGCACGCATGGGTGATTAGAATTTCCGCGGTTAAATAGCTGTTGATGCGCTTGCGCTTTTGTCCAATGTGGAATATCTTTGATTGGTTCGCACAGTCACCTTGAATCTCGTACCGTCCCACCGTTTCCCACTGAACGGAGATCGTATGTCCCTTCGAAAGATTCTCTATCCTTGTTTTGTACTCATCCTACTCGCCGCGCCCGTTGTGGCCCAATCTCTGCTTCGCGTTGAGACTGATCAACAAAAAGCCGAGCGAATGAGATGGTGGACAGAAGCGCGTTTTGGAATGTTCATCCATTGGGGTCTCTATGCCTTGCCGGCTCGCCATGAGTGGGTGAAGAACTACGAACATATTACGGATGAGGAGTATCAGAAGTATTTCGACAACTTCAATCCCGATCTTTTCAATCCGAAGGAATGGGCACAGATGGCGAAGGCCGCCGGCATGAAATACTTCGTCATCACCGCGAAACATCACGAGGGCTTCTGTCTGTGGGATTCAAAGTTCACCGACTACAAAGCCACCAAGACTCCGTATGGCAAAGATCTCCTGAAGCAGGTCGTGCAGGCGTTTCGGGAGGAAGGACTGCATGTCGGGTTCTACTACTCACTGCTCGATTGGCATCATCCTGAATATGTCGTCGACCGAAACCATCCAATGTATGGCAATGAGGAGATCAAGAAGAAGGCCGCAAGCCGCGACATGGCGAAATACAGAGAGTATCTCTTCAGCCAGGTCCGCGAGATCCTTACGGACTTCGGAACGATCGATTGCTTGTTTCTTGATTACTCCTTCCCGAAAGGAAAGGATGGAAAGGGGCGTGCCGACTGGGATTCCGAACGACTGCTGAAGATGGTTCGCGAGCTGCAACCCAATATCATCGTCAACGATCGCCTTGACCTGGATGATGTCCCGGGCGGATGGGATTTCAAGACGCCCGAGCAGTTCATCCCGCGTGATTGGATCACCATCGACGGCAAAAAGGTTCCGTGGGAAACTTGTCAGACGTTCTCGGATTCCTGGGGATACTATCGTGACGAAGAAGGCTGGAAAAGTCCGGAGCAGCTTGTGGCATTGCTTGTTGAGACGGTCAGCAAAGGCGGCAATCTTCTGTTGAATGTCGGTCCAACCTCCCGGGGGGCGTTTGACGAGCGCGCGAAAAACAGGTTGAAATCGATGGGGGAGTGGATGAAGTACAACAGTCGATCGGTCTATGGATGCACGCAGGCTCCGCCGGAATTCAAAGCTCCGGACAATTGCTTGCTGACGTTCAATCCTCAAACGAAACGACTTTACGTGCACGTGCTCTCTTGGCCGCTCGGCAATCTCTTTCTCAACGGTTTTGCCGGAAAGATCAAATACGCTCAGCTGTTGCATGATGGCTCTGAGGTCCAATTCGGAAAGGCAGACCGACCCTTCCAGAACAAGCTGGACAACATCTCCACGGAGACCGTGATCTTGAAGCTTCCGGTAAAGAAGCCGGATTCGGTGGTTCCGGTGATCGAGATTGTTCTGAAATGAGCACAGCGTGGTGAAGAAAGGTGACCGTGATCATCCGATTGCGCGTCAAGAGTCCATAGCCGCGGGAAACAAACACTGAGTAGGTCCTATGACCAGCAAAGAACGAACTGTCGCTGCTCTCAAACACCAACAACCCGATCGCATCCCCATCGATTTCGGCGGAACGGCGGTCACTGGCATCCACGTGAAAATTGTCGCAGGATTGCGCGATCACTATGGCCTGGCTCGGCAGCCTGTGAAGGTCCACGAACCATATCAAATGCTGGGGTATATTGATGAAGATTTGAAGCGGGCGCTCGGAATCGATGTCGAAGGAGTAGATCCCGAAGAGACGATGTTCGGATTTCCCAATGAACTCTGGAAGCCTTGGCGGATGGAGGGTGGACTTGAGATCCTCGTCTCTGAGCGGCTTGTGACGACCAAGGAACCGAACGGTGATACGCTCATCTATCCGAAGGGGGATCTCAAGGCAAGAGCATCGGGCCGAATGCCGAAGGGGGGATTCTTTTTCGACAGCATTATCCGGCAGGACCCGATCGACGAAGAGAAGCTCGATCCCCGCGACAATATGGAAGAATTCTCGGTAATGAGTGATCATACCCTCGACTACTTCACGCGTGAGGCAGTCGCGAAGGCCAAGACAGGGCGAGCTGTCATCGCTACGTTCGGCGGCATGGCGTTTGGAGATATTGCCCTTGTGCCTGCTCCGTTCCTCAAACAACCGAAGGGAATTCGTGACATTGAAGAATGGTACGTTTCGACATTGACAAGACAGCCATATATACACGAAGTGTTCGAAAAGCAATGCTCCGTCGCGATCGACAATCTGGTGAGGCTCAAGACCCGGGTCGGTGATCTGGTGGATGCTGTCTTTGTGTGCGGAACTGACTTCGGGACGCAATGGTCCACGTTTTGTTCTCTCGACACGTACCGGTCCCTCTACCACCCGTACTACAAGCGAATCAACGATTGGGTCCATCTCAACACGACGTGGAAGACGTTCAAACACTCCTGCGGTTCGGTCAAGGGATTGATTCCATCGTTTATTCAGTCGGGGTTTGACATTCTCAATCCTGTGCAATGCTCAGCCTCCGACATGGACCCTGAGCAGCTGAAAAGGGAATTTGGCCGAGACATTGTGTTCTGGGGGGGTGGAATTGACACGCAGAAGACCCTGATGTTCGGGACTGTCGATGAAGTTCGAAAAGAAGTCATGCAGCGATGTGATATCTTCGGAAAGAGGGGCGGTTTCATCTTCAACGCTGTCCACAACATCCAGGGCAACGTTCCACTGAAGAACGTCATCGCGATGTTTGAGGCTCTGAAAGAGGTAAACGGGGCGAAGTGATCGGTGCACAGTATGCAGCCGACGGACAACGAAGGAAATGAAACAGGCCTCGACGAAAGTCGGGGCCTGGCCATGTACGTTCAGATCCTGAGATGACTACTTCTTGCCATAGACCGGCTGGCACCACTGCCGGTACTTTGCAACCTTGCCGCGGACGACATTGAAATACAGATCGCGCAGTTTCTGCGTGACTGGTCCCATGCTGCCGCTTCCGAGTTTGCGGTGGTCGATCCTTGTTATCGCGACAACCTGTGCACCCGTGGCAACCATGAATGCCTCTTCAGCGAGATACACTTCGGACTTATCAATCGAACGCTCCACAACCTCCATCTTCAGCTCATCGCGCAGGAGGGCGATCATCGTATTCCGCGTGATGCCTTCGAGAATATTATCGGTCACCGGCGGAGTGACGATTTTTCCTTTCCGGAGGATAAAAACGTTCTCGGCAGATCCCTCTGCGATATGTCCGTCCTGATTGATCATGATGGCTTCGTCGAATCCCGCCAGGTTCGCATCGCTTTTCGCCAATGCAGAGTTCACATAGGCGCCGGTAATCTTCCCCCGGGCTGGAATCATGTTGTCGTCTATCCGTCTCCACGACGAAAACATTACATGCGCTCCCTCTTCCTTGTCAATGTAACGGCCGAAGGGAAGGACCGAAATTGTCATGATCGGGGTGACATTATGCAATCTGACACCGATGATCTCATCAGCATAGAATGCGAGCGGTCGGACGTATATGTCTTCGTGCAGGTCTTCCTTTCGAATGAGCTCAAGGAGAATATCGACAGCTTCTTCACGCGTTTGCGGGAGTTCCATCCTTAGCAGCTGTGTCGACTCGAGGAATCTCTGGAAGTGGTCGAGCGGTCGAAAGATGAACAATTCCTTTTCTTCCTCATTCCAGTATCCTCGTATCCCTCCAAAAACTCCTGTTCCATAGTTCAACCCGTGCGTTAGCAATCCGACCTTCGCATCTGGATAGGGAACGATCTTGTCTCCAAAGTAAGCATATTTCGGCAGTGGCATAAGGGGTTCCTTTTCTGATCATCAAGTCAAGAGGCCATTCAGTCCGTCATGAATCAACGGGCAGAACTGTTCGGTGCGTCAATCTATACGAAATATTGTTCATCAGCAAGATCTCCGTGGCCAGGTCGACGCTGGGAGGTCATCATGCGGGGCGATCGAGCATCTCTGGTGCAGAATTGATTCTAGGCAACATTCAACGTATTTTGCAAACACTGTCCAATTTTCGTCATCTTCTTGCAGTCGCCGAAATGAAGGGTCTCATTTTCAGCATACAGCGTTTTTCTGTGAATGACGGCCCCGGGATCCGCACGACCATTTTCCTGAAGGGTTGCCCGCTTCACTGCAAGTGGTGCCATAACCCTGAATCGATTTCATCGGACCGGCAATTAATCCTGCGCGACGATCGATGTGTTCGATGCGGCGATTGTTTCTCGTTGTGCAAGAGTCACGCGGTTCAAAAGATGGACGGCGGATTTGTCACACAACGTGACGTTTGCGTGGAATGCGGTGATTGCATCGAAGTTTGTAACTCTGAGGCGAGGGAAATGGCGGGAAAAGAAGTAACCGTGGAAGAGGTCATCCGAGAAATCGAAAAAGACACTGTCTTCTACAATCAATCCGGCGGTGGTGCCTCATTCTCCGGAGGAGAACCTCTCCTTCAGCATGAATTCCTGACCGAAGTCCTGAAGGAATGCAAAGAGAAGAATATTCATACGGTGGTGGATACAACTGGTTTAACATCGCCTCAGATGCTCGAAAGCATCAGTGCGTTCGTGGATCTCTTCTTGTTCGACTTGAAGACGCTGGATGATGCGAAACATATCGAGTTCACGGGCGTTTCTAATAAGCAGATACTCGAAAATCTGAGGCATCTCGCTGATTCCGGGAAGGAGGTCATCGTCCGGATCCCTGTTATTCCGGGATTTAATGACGACCCTGTCCAGATTCGAGCCACCGGTTCTTTTGTTTCTTCTCTCGGCAATGTTCGCGAAATTCACCTGTTGCCGTATCACGTGTCAGGACTCGAGAAATATCGCCGACTCGGGATGAAAAATGAAATGCACGCCACACATCCGCCATCCGCTGACGATCTGAGTGTGATCGTGAAAGAGCTTCGTAAGCATGTTTCTTCGGTTTGTATCGGGGGTTGATGTATGACCGAACGGGTCAAAAAGCTTCGTGAACAAAGCGTCACCGCAATTCCCTACCTTTCAGCCGAGAGGGCGTTGCTGATGACCGAGTTCTATCGGGAGGGAGCGTTTCTTTCTCCGCCGATCCGCCGTGCCATGGCCTTCAAGCGGATCATGGAGAACAAAGAAATCTGTATCAACGATGGTGAGTTGATCGTCGGTGAGCGCGGCCCGGCACCCAAGGCGACATCCACATTTCCGGAACTCTGCTGCCACACGCAAGAAGACCTCGAAATTCTTAATAGTCGGGAAAAGGTGTGGTTCCGGGTCAGTGAGGAAACGAAGAAGGAGTTCGAAGAGAAGGTCATTCCGTTCTGGAAGGGAAAGACCATCCGCGAAAAGATCTTCGAGGAAATGACGGAAAAGTGGAAGGAAGCTTACTCGGCTGGCATCTTCACGGAATTCATGGAACAGCGGGCTCCGGGCCACACGGTGCTCGATGACAAGATCTACCGAAAGGGAATGCTCGGCTTCAAGAAGGATGTCGACGAGGCACTTCGCTTGCTCGATTTTATCGATGATCCGGAAGCTCACAGCAAAAGTGAAGAGTTGAAGGCGATGAGCATCGCTATCGACGCTATTCTCATCCTCGCCTCACGTTATGCCGACAAGGCCAAAGCGCTTGCAGATCTGGAACACGACCCCAATCGCAAATCAGAGCTCTTGAGGGTTGAATCGGTCTGCCGCCGTGTTCCTGCGAACGCGCCGACGAACTTGTGGGAAGCTCTCCAGTACTACTGGTTTGTTCACCTCGGAGTCATCACAGAATTGAATCCGTGGGACGCGTTCAATCCGGGCCGGCTCGATCAACACCTCTATCCATTCTACAAGGCGGGCATTGAGGACGGATCTCTTGACCGTGTGAAGGCAGAAGAACTTCTGCAATGCTTCTGGGTGAAGTTCAATAATCAGCCCGCCCCGCCGAAGGTGGGGGTCACTGCTGCCGAAAGCGGCACGTACACAGATTTCGCCAATATTAACACGGGCGGATTGAAGCCGGACGGAACTGACGGTGTCAACGAATTGACGCATCTGATCCTCGATGTCATCAATGAAATGAGGCTCGTCCAACCGAGTTCGAACATTCAGCTCAGTAGGAAGAATCCTGATGAATTTCTGAAGCATGCCTGCAGGGTGGTGCGGGAAGGGAGGGGGCAACCCTCGATTTTCAACGCCGACACGATTGTGGAAGAACTTCTTCGCCAGGGCAAGACCGTTGAAGATGCGCGCAATGGTGGGACGAGTGGCTGCGTAGAGACGGGAGCGTTTGGAAAAGAAAGCTATATTCTCACCGGATACTTCAATCTGCCGAAGGTGCTCGAAATTACGTTGCACGATGGTGTCGATCCGCGAACGGGGAAGAAGATCGGGTTGGAGAGCGGCGATCCTTCCATGTTCAGGTCATTTGAGGATCTGCAGAAGGCGTTTCAAATACAGTTGAAGTATTTCATTGAGATCAAGCTCCGTGGCAACAACGTGATCGAAAGACTCTATGCCGAGCACATGCCTGTGCCGTTTCTCTCGATCCTGATAGACGATTGCATCAAGAACGGGAAAGACTACAACAACGGAGGTGCGCGCTACAACACCAACTACATCCAGGGAGTCGGCATTGGCACGATCACGGACAGCCTGACGGCGATTCGGCATCATGTGTTCTCGAACAAGACGATGGCGATGAAGGATCTTCTGAAGATGCTGTCGGCGAATTTCGAGGGCTTGGAAAAACAACGGCTGCTCTTTGTCAATAAGACTCCGAAGTATGGCAACGATAATGACGAGGCCGATGATATCATGCGCTGGGTGTTCGACGAATTCTATTCCGTTGTCAACGGCCGAACGAACACAAAGGGGGGCGTCTACCGGATCAATATGCTCCCGACGACCTGTCATGTGTACTTCGGCTCAGTCACCGGTGCGTCTGCAGATGGCCGGAAGGCCTGGATGCCGCTCTCGGAGGGGATTTCTCCTGTGCAAGGAGCTGATAGAAAAGGGCCAACGGCGGTACTCAAGTCCGCCGGAAAAATGGATCATGTCCGAACAGGGGGGACGTTATTGAACCAGAAGTTCACGCCCCAGCTTCTTGAAGGAGAGAAAGGGATCGAGAATCTCTCCCACCTGGTTCGGTCCTATTTCACGATGGGTGGACATCATATTCAATTCAATGTTGTCAATGCAGAAACGCTCCGGGCGGCTCAGGTAAATCCGGAACAACATCGCGATCTCATCGTACGAGTTGCGGGGTACAGCGACTATTTCTGTGATCTGAGCGTGGCACTACAGGATGAAATTATCGCGAGAACGGAACATCAGGGGTTCTAACTAGACGAACCATGCTACTTCAATAGAAGCTGGAGGACCAGTGAAAGAAGTCATTCTGCTGATCGAGGATGAGGCGGACATCTGTAATGCGTTTTCAGAAGCGCTTTCCGAACAGGACGTCAGCGTCGTGACGGCGCAGACGGGAGAACTCGGCATAGAGATGTATCGCACTCACAAAGACGAAATCAATCTCGTGGTTCTTGACCTTTCATTGCCTGGCATTAGCGGAGAGGACACGTTCAAAGTCCTGAGGAGAATCAATCCGAATGTCAAGGTTGTCATCTCTTCCGGCTACGGCGATCAGTATGTGAAGAAGGTGTTCAAAGGGGTTGCTTTGGTCGGCACGCTCCAGAAGCCATATACGTGGGGAGCGCTCGTTGAAAACATGGTGAAGTTCCTCAGCATGATACGGACCAAGCCAATGTAGCCTTCAAAGGTATCCGTCAGGAACCAAGACTCATCAAATCGTTGATCACGCCGAACGCCGTGTCAGAGAGAGTGGGTTCCGTCTCTGTGATCACGAACGGTGCCAGCAAATCTGTCTCAATCATCAGTATCGATCCGCTTTCCCGAATCGGCGCAAAAGGATGCCCCCGTTCGATTTCCTCAAGTGCAACTTTCGTCTTCACCTGTTCGCCTTCTCTCCACGCTTTGCAGATGAGTTTCAGGTGTTTGCCTGCTTTGACAGCAGTCTGAGCGTCCGCCACTGAAACGTGGGTGATTCCCTGACGGTCCACATCGTATGGTGTGAGTGAGGCACCCATCAATGCGTTCGCAAGAACTGTGATCTTGGCGGAAGCGTCCCATCCTTCGAGATCGTGCCTTGGGTCTGCCTCAGCGAAGCCCTCCTTCTGCGCGATGGTCACTGCCGCTTCAAGCGATTCTCCCTGCTCCATGCGTGAGAGGACAAAGTTGGTCGTGGAGTTCAATACTCCGGACACTCCGAGAATCGAGGCTGCTTTCAAACCGTGCTTTGCGAGATTGAAGACAGGTGTCCCGTCCATCACGGTTGATTCGATCAAGAAACTCACTCCTTTGTCGTGTGCGAGGGAGGTGAGCTCGTGATAGGCGAACGCTGCGGGCGCTTTGTTAGCAGTGACCACATGTTTTCCACGGTTTAAGGCTTCCCTGACATGCGACAAAGCCGGTTCTCCCTTTTGAGCGATCGAAAGAGTGGAGAGTTCGACCAACACATCATAGTCAAGTTGACGGACGGCGTCCAGCCCCTTGATGTTCGTGAGTTCGAAATTCGTCCAGGAGAAGCGCCCTCCCTCTCGAATCTCCTGCAGCGCTTTCACAACGTCCACACCATTGTTGTTAACGAGCGAGCCGCGAGATTTCGTTACGATGCCAACGACGCGCAGATCAAGACTCCGTACATTGGGATGTCTTTCTCTTTCGAGGAAGAGGATTTCCGCCACTTTCTGACCGACGTTTCCAAAGCCGACGAACAGGGCGCGCACCGGTTTGTTTTCAGCCTGCATGATTATTGCTCCTCTGCGATGCGTGCGATTTCATGAAGGAGCTTCGAAACCTCGTCCATCGTGTTGTACAGTGAGATCCCGACACGCGTTACCCCTCCTCGCTCGAGCAAACCCAGGGCCTCAATTGCACGGAGAGCGTAGAAATGACCGTCCCATGTGCAAAAGCCCTTTTCGCCGAGGCGAGTGCAAACCTCTTCGGCGGTCTTCGACTCGATCGTAAATGAAATCGTAGGAGCTCTCAAGGCAGAGCCAAACGGCTGGCCATAAATGGTAATGCCGCGTAGCGTTGACAGTCCGTTGTAGAACTCGCTGGCGAGGTGGCGTTCATGTTGACCGATCAGCTTCATCGCCGAGACAATCTTGGATCTCAGATCGGGACCGGAAGCGAGAGCGGCGATATATTCAATGGCCGCTTTGACGCCGACGATTGCGGCGTGGTTCAAGGTGCCCGTTTCGATCTTGTATGGCGCGCTCTGATCCTGCGTTCGCAAGCGGTCCGGTTCGAGTTGGTCGAGCAGACCTTCCCGGCAATAAAGGATTCCAACATGAGGGCCGTAAAATTTGTACGCGGAACAAAGAAGGAAATCAACGTTCAGTGCTCTGACGTCCAAAGAGAAGTGTGGCGCGTAGTGAACGGCATCTACAAGCAGCCAAGCTCCGACCTTAGACGTAAGTTCTCGTGCGAGTGCCACGTTGTTGACCGTCCCGAGTGCGTTCGAAGCTAGCCCGAGAGCAAGGAGGCGTGTTTTTGGACCAATCTTCGCCCTCAGATCATTCTCGTCGAGAGTCCCGTCTCGTCTCAAAGCCACTTCGCGAATCACAATACCTCGTTCTTCGAGCGAGAGCCACGGTCCACGATTTGCTTCATGGTCGAGTTGCGTAATGACGACTTCATCCCCCGGTTTCATTGTTCTTCCGAGGGCCTTGCTGAGGGAGAAGTTCAGAGTCGTCATGTTTGCGCCGAGCGATACGCAATTCAGATCCTTCGCGCCAAGAAATGTTGCGATGACTCTTCTTGTTTCCTGGAGCAACAGGTCGGATTCGCGTGTCGTGACAAAACATCCGTGAGTATTGGAGTTGCAGGAAGCATAATAGTTTGTGATCGATTCGATGACTTGCCGGGGCATTTGAGTGCCGCCCGGTCCGTCGAAATAGACGAGCGGGCGATCGCGGAACGTGCGCGCCAGCGACGGGAAATCAGGCCGATGGCCCGCAAGAACCTGAGAAGAGGTTTCTGTTTCCATTGTTGTGTTACGTTTTGGGAAAGAGAGTGGGGAAGGGCTTTGTTAGAGGAGAATCTATGGAATGTGAAGGCGAGAATCAACAGGCACAACGCCTTAACTCACACGTTCGATGTTGTTGACGTTTCCCATTTCGTGGAAAGTCCTCTTGAGAATGCACCTCGAAATGCAACTTCTCTGAGACAATCTCGTCCTCTAGTTATCACGCCGGTTTCACTCAAACTCCAGTTCTGAATTCGTTGAGGTGGCACATCGAGTCGTCAAACTTCACTGTGCGCTTGCCGCTGATTATGCTTCTCCTTGCTTCATGTTCTCCCGGTGTGTCAGCCGACAGTCCGAAATCCATCAAACTGAGAAGAAGCCCTATACCAGTGGTTGTGGATGGTGTCATCGATCCGATATGGAGCACGGCCGACTCCGCGGATGGCTTCATGCAGCAACAACCGTATTATGGTGTACCTTCGACGCGTAGAACGGTCGCGAAAGTCCTTTCGACTGACGAAGCTCTCTACTGTCTTATGGTCTGCTATGACCAGAGAGACAGCATCCAGGTGATTACCGGAAGGCTCGACAACAACGACGGCGACTATTGCTCGATTCTTCTGGACACCTTCCTCGACAAAAGAACTGCCTACAAATTCGGAGTGGTAGCTTCCGGTGCCCGCTCCGACTGCCGGATGCTCGATGACGCCAGAAATCGAGACTACAGTTGGGATGGAGTCTGGTTTGCCCAGACAAAAGTGTATGACTGGGGATTCGTTGTCGAGATGGAACTGCCCTACCGTTCATTTCAATATGACGAGAAACTCACCGAGTGGGGGATCGATTTCGATCGATGGATGCCGGCGCGCCAGGAAGATACGTACTGGAACAAGTATGAAGAAAATGAAGGACAGCGGGTCTCGAAATTCGGCAGACTGGTGTTCGAGGATTTTCGACCGAATATCAAAGGAGATAACCTCGAGTTCTATCCTGTGGGTATAACGAGGGCAACCTATCTTCAAGATGGCAAGTACAAAGGTGAGCCTGATGCGGGTCTCGACATCTTCTATAATCCATCGCAAAAACTGACATTCCAGCTGACCGCCAATCCTGATTTCGCCCAGATTGAAGCGGATCCCTTCGCTTTTAATATCACGCGGTACGAAACGTACTTCGATGAGCGTCGGCCGTTCTTCACGCAGGGCGCCGAAATCTTCACGCCCTCAGGTAGGGAACAGGGTACGGGCTTCTACCGCCCGCTCGAATTGTTTTACTCGAGAAGGATTGGAAAGCGCCTGCCGGACGGATCCGACGTTCCTCTTCAGTTGGGGACAAAAGCGTTTGGTCGCGTGGACGATTGGGAGTATGGCGGCTTCCTCGCAACGACTGGTGCCCGCGACTACGACGTTGACGGTGTCAAGACCACAGAGAGTCGAGCCTTGTTCGGATCCGTGCGATTGAAAAGGCAGATTCTCGAGAATTCATCGATCGGCATTCTCGTCGTCGGCAAACATGACGCAAATCAGGACAATGCGGTGTTCGATCTCGACGGCGCGTTCCGCGCTTCTGATTGGCAACTCTCGTACCAACTCGCCCGTTCGTTTAAGGGCCGGCAGGGTGATTTTGCGGCTTCCTCCGGTCTTGTGATGGCCAAAGACAACCTGATGGTACTGATCCGTGGGAAGTACATCGGGAACAATTTTGAAGTGGAACAAGTGGGGTACGTCCCATGGCTGGGGACCGGCGAATTGACGGGTCTCGGAGGGCCGCGTTGGTACTTCAATGATGGATATGTCAGACAGATCCTCCTCATGGGAGGATTCATGTTCAACTACAAAGAGGTCGAGACGTACACCGGACAATCGGGAGTGCTGGTGTTCAATATGCAGTTCAGAACCAACTGGGGATTTGAGTTTGATTTCGTTGCAGGGCGTTCGAAGGATCAGGGAATTAAATATGACTCGTATGAACTCGATTACTCTTCATGGTTCAACGTCTCGCCGAATTGGAATGCAAACGTCAACGGGACAATCAGCAAGACATACAACTTCTCCCGAGATTATCTCGCAACGTATTTCTCTCTTGGGACTCAGGTGGGATGGCATGTCCTCAAGCAGGTCGATCTGGGAACATCCTACAATATATATGTTGAGGGAAATCCCGAAGGCAAGATTCAGGACATCACCTACAACGCCCGACCCTATGTCTCTGTGACTCCGCTCAATGATCTCAACGTTCGAATGTATCTCGACAACGTTCTCTTGAGGTCGACAGACAGGACAGAGCACTTGATTTTCGGTTTCCTCTTTTCGTATAGTTTCCTGCCAAAGAGCTGGATCTACCTTGCAGTCAATGAGGTGCGCGATCGGAGTGACCAGTTTGATCCGGTGGGCGTGCTCCTTCCCAATACACTTCACGTGACAGATCGAGTCAGTGTTCTGAAGGTGAAGTACCTTTACTACTTCTAGCACCAGGAATTTGGTGGGTGGAGGGCGTTCTTCGGAATGCCCTTTTTGTTTTCAGGAAGTTCAATGCCAGTGAGCGGTTTGGCAAAGTTTGCCTTTCGGTTCAAACTAAAGTAATTTTGAACGAGGCAGATTTGAGCTTCCTGAACGTGAAACATCCACGAGGTTCATTATGGCGAAACGACGCGCTTTTGCTCTCGCGCTGGCGCTGATCGTACCCTGGTGTGCGGCAGATGCGCAACAAAATTCTCCGGCCATCGACCGGCAGCCCGCTGTCGCGGGGCAATTCTATCCTGGAGACGCGGGGGAACTGCGCTCGATGCTCAAAGACCTCTTCTCCCGCGCCGTGCCCTCAAAAGAGATTGAAAACATCGCGGCGGTGATCTCGCCGCATGCCGGCTATGTCTTTTCCGGCGGCGTTGCCGCGTCGGTTTTCAGTCAGCTCGATCCCCAAAGGCGATATGACAATGTCTTTATTCTCGGCCCGAGCCATCATGTCGGATTTGAAGGAGCTTCGGTCTATACCGCGGGGAATTTCATCACGCCGCTTGGCACAGTTCAGGTAAACACACAGCTCGGAAAAGAGCTCATCCGGAAAAGTAAGACATTTGTTTCGCGCACCGATGCTCACCTCTCTGAACACAGCGTGGAGGTGCAGATTCCGTTCCTGCAGTACCGATATGGAAAGAACTGTTTGATCGTGCCTATCGTGGTTGGTGCGGGATTTCCCGCGACGCTGAGGGACATCGCTGCAGTCCTTCGGCCCTACTTCAACGATCGCAATCTCTTCGTTATCAGTTCTGATTTCTCTCATTATCCGCCCTACGCCGATGCCATCAAAGCTGACAAGGCGACTGCCGATGCCATCGTGTCGCGATCGCCCGATGCTCTCCTGCGAGTCATGAAATCAAACGCAGAGGCAGGGATCCCCAATATGGCAACGAGTTTGTGTGGATGGCCCTGCGTGTTGACGTTGTTGTACATGATTCAAGATGATCCTCATATCCATGTGCAACTCATTGACTACAAGAATTCAGGTGACGCATCCGTGGGGCAGAAGGATCAGGTGGTCGGATACTGTGCCATGGTCGTTTCCCGAACTCTCGAACAGAAAAAGGAATCGTTCAATCTCAACGAAAAAGAGAAGAAGGACCTCCTCATCCTTGCGAGACAGACGGTTGAACAGCAGGTGAAGCAAAAAAGCGTGGCTGTGGTGGATCCGGCGGCATTCTCGAAATCGCTGGTCACAAATTGCGGGGCGTTCGTGACGCTTCGGAAGAACGGTGATCTGCGTGGATGCATCGGGAGGTTCGATGCCAGCGAGCCGCTGTATGCAGTCGTGCAGAAAATGGCCATCGCTTCGTCATCGGAAGATTACAGGTTTCCTCCGGTCTCGCCTCAAGAGATCGATCAGATTGAAATCGAGATCTCTGTTCTGACCCCGATGCGTCGGATCACATCCATTGACGAGTTTCAACTGGGGAAACACGGCATCTACATCAAAAAAGGTGACCGAGCCGGGACATTTCTTCCGCAAGTGGCGGAAGAGACTCGTTGGACGAAAGAAGAGTTCCTCGGTCATTGTGCGCAAGACAAGGCGGGAATCGGTTGGAACGGGTGGAAGGATGCCGAGTTGTACGTGTACGAGGCGTTGGTTTTCAGTGAGAAGGATCTGCATCTTCGTTAGAGGTGCATAGGTGCTCAAATTCACGAATGCAAATGATACCAGCCTATGAAGACACCGCACCAGGAAATCGAAACTCAGCTGACGATCTGTCTTGTGGCTGTCGGTCTCACCTCGCTAGTCACGCAAGTAATTCTGCTTCGCGAATTCCTCTCTGTCTTCTTCGGAAACGAACTTGTCATTGGCGCGCTCCTTGCCAACTGGATGATACTCACCGGAATTGGAGCCTACCTCGGTCGCTACCTGGGCAGGCGCGGAATTGATCTCCTTCCCCCGTTATTGATTCTCATTGCAGTTGTGCCTTTTGCAACGGTTCTGGGCTTGCGCCTTCTCAGGAATATCGTGTTCCCGCTTGGAGCTATGGTGGGGATCGTTCCGATTTTCTGGAGTTCATTTATCCTGCTGATTCCTTATTGCGTACTGTCGGGGGCCTCCTTCTCCGTGCTCGCAAACCTCAATACGAAGACTGAGAAACCGGTCTCGATCGGCACCACGTACGCATGGGAATCCATCGGAAGTGTGATCGGCGGTGTCGTCTTCAGTCTTGTCCTCTTCCATTACCTGAACACGTTTCAATGCCTGACGGCGTTGATGGCGCTCGATCTGGCTGCAGCTCTCTTCCTTGTGCGTGAACGCCCGACAGCTCGAATCGTCATGTGGGGGTTGGTTATCCTCATGGTTCTTCCCGTCCTTCTCCTCAATGTCGATGCGTTGACGAAGAGCCGCCTGTTTCCCGAACAGAAAGTCCTCTTCTCCAGGGACACGCCGTATGGGAGTCTCACGGTGACGAGACAGGCTGAACAAGAGAACTTCTACGAGAATAACGTCCTGCTCGCATCAACAGATGATGCTACGAGCGCCGAAGAATCGGTACACTACGCGATGCTGCAACATGGTGCGCCTCAGACGGTGCTCCTGGTCTCTGGCGCGATGACGGGGGCGGCTCGCGAGATATTCAAGCACAAGGTCCATCGACTCGACTATGTGGAAGTGAATCCATATTTGGTCGAACTCGCCAAATCGTATTCTCCGGCCCTGAGTGATACGCGGGTCAACACGTTTAATGTCGATCCGAGAATATTTGTCCGAGAAACACAGGCCATGTACGATGTCGTGCTTCTGAATGTTCCGGAGCCTTCAACGGTTCAGATCAATCGCTACTACACATTGGAATTCTTCGAAGCGCTGAAGAAGCGAATGAATCCGGAGGGGATTCTCTCCCTCGCACTTCTCCCCTCAACGGAGTATGAAAGTGAAGAAGCGCGCGGCATCAATTCGACGATGATGAACACATTGAGGAAGGTTTTCAAGGAGGTTCTTATCGTTCCCGGTTTGCGAACGTATTTCCTGAGCTCCGATGCTAGCCTCGATATCCACATCGGCAAACTGGTCTTACAGCGAGGTATCGAAAACACCTATGTCAATCAATACTATCTCGATGACGAGATTCTGTCACAACGCAGTGATCTTCTCCAGCGCAGTCTGATGGCGGATGCCCCTTTGAACAAGGACTTCACTCCGGTCTCTTACTATCGCCAGGTCGCCCATTGGCTCAGCTACTTCCGCAGCAATCTTTGGCTCGTCGGGGGGATTGCTCTCCTTTTCCTTGTGTTTGCCGGCTTCCAGATGAATTCCGTGAGTGCCGGTATTTTTGCCGGAGGATTTGCGGCCTCGTCGATCGAGGTTCTCCTCTTGATTGCATTCCAGGTTCTTTATGGATATGTGTATGAGGTTTTGGGCTTGGTCGTGACTGTTTTTATGGCAGGGTTGGCGGTGGGTGCTTTCTGGAGAATAAAAATTATCCCTCGGGCATCTATTGTCCAGTATGCAATGGTTCAGATGGCAGTTGCGATGTATTGTTTCCTTCTTCCTGTTGTCTTGCTGATGCTTCAGCAGGTTCAGGGATCAGCAGCCATCGTCCATGGGTCGATTGTTCTCCTTACATTTGCGATTGCGGTTCTGGTTGGAGTAGAATTCTCGGTTGCAGCGGATCTTCGTCGGGGGCAGCCTCAACGCGTGGCGTCAGAGCTGTATGGAGTAGACTCCATTGGATCTGCTCTCGGTGCATTGCTCGTCGCTGTCGTGCTAATACCCGTTTTCGGCATCGTAGCCGCGAGTCTCATTCCCGGTATCCTGAGCATGGCGACGGCGCTTGTTGTGCTTGGTAGAAGAAAGTCGATTGAGCGGAAAATTTTGTAAGGTGATGCGATGGAACCAAACATGATTTCGAAGCGCGAGTTCTTGAGACGATGCGCAATATGCTCTGCGGGGATGGCTTTCGGCATGACGGGCCTCGAGCCACTGGCGAAAGGAGCGGTGGGGCTGGCCAGACCGTCACCGATTCCTGATGAACTGTGGAAATGGAGCAAGGAGGCGCTCTTTTATAGAAGGGTGGGTGAGGGCCTCGAGTGTCAAAAATGCCCGAATGGCTGCATACTCATGGCAGGTGACACCGGTGTCTGCAGAAATCGTGTCAATCACAACGGCAAGATGTATTCCATCGCCTACGGGAATCCCTGCGCAGTGCACGTCGACCCGATTGAAAAGAAACCGTTCTTTCATTTTCTGCCATCGACCCGCGCCTACTCGGTGGCTGTTGCGGGATGCACGATCTCGTGCCTCAACTGCCAGAATTGGGAGATTTCGCAATTCAGTCCGAAAGAAACGCAGAACTTTGATCTTATGCCGGATCAGACAGTAGAAGAATGTTTGAAGAACAACGCCGAGTCGATCGCGTACACCTACTCGGAACCGACCACCTTCTACGAGTATGCATACGATACTGCCGTATTGGCGAGAAAGAAGAAAATCCGCAATGTCTGGAAGTCAAACGGCTATATCAACGAACAACCGCTGCGCCATTTGTGCAAGGTCATGGATGCTGCGAACATCGATCTGAAGAGCTTCGACGATTCAATCTGCATGAAACTCAACGGCGGGCACTCCGAGCCTGTGCTTCGATCTCTCAAGATCTTCAAAGAAGAGGGAGTCTGGCTCGAAATCACGAATCTTATTATTCCGACGTGGACGGACGACCTGGATATGATCAAACGGATGTGTGATTGGCTTGTCCAGAATGGACTTCATGAATGCCCCCTGCATTTCAGTCGATTCAATCCCCTCTATAAACTGACGCAGCTTCCTGTCACTCCGGTGTCGACCCTGGAGCGGGCTAGGGAAATTGCTCTGACGTCAGGGCTCCAGTATGTCTATATCGGAAACGTCCCGGGTCATATGGCAGAGAATACGTACTGCCACAAATGCAGCAAGATGATTATCGAGAGGCGGGGGTTCAGGATTCTCAACAGCAACCTCGAAAGGGGAAAGTGCAGATTCTGTGGTGCGCGCATTCCAGGTGTCTGGTCTTGAGTGATTCCGACCAGCATTGTCCTTTTTGATTCACCCGCTACTTCTTCTCCCGAAAAATTCTTATCATCGCGAGCACATCTGTCAGGCCTGTGGGCCGTCTTCGTGGCCACGTCATACCCCTACTCGTAGGAGGCAATCTCCATGCACTGTCGCAATCGGTTGAGCAACGCTATCGCTTTCCTGTTCGCAATTTGCATCACGATGTCCATTGCACAGGCACGTCAGGCGACGGTGAGGGAATCAAATCAGGTCTTTCGGACATATCCTTTCAGCGATCCTGATCCCATCGCCCGGATGACCAACATTTATCCTTACTTTCGGTTTGAGGGATACAGTATTACGCCGGTGGAGAGGAAATGGAAGGTTGTGACTCTTGAAAACCCCTACATCAAGGTGACGATTGCGCCGGAGATTGGCGGGAAAATTTTGGGCGCGTTCGAAAAATCCACTGGCAAAGCGTTCATCTATACCAACAATGTGGTGAAGTTCCGGGAGATCGCGATGCGGGGTCCCTGGACCTCGGGAGGTATTGAATTCAACTTTGGCGACATCGGTCACACTCCGGCGACATCATCTCCTGTGGACTATGTGACCCGCACGAACGACGACGGGAGTGTCAGCTGCATTGTTGGCGCTCTCGATCTTGCGTCCCGGACCGAGTGGAGAGTCGAGATTCGTCTGCCGAAAGACAAAGCGTATTTTCAGACCGAATCGTTCTGGTACAATCCGACAGATTTCAATACGTCTCTCTATCATTGGATGAATGCGGCCGCGGATGCCAGTCCCGACCTGCAGCTTCTCTATCCAGGATTAGGTTTCATCGACCATGGCGGTAGAGCGTTTTCGTGGCCGCGTGACAACACTGGGCGTGACATCTCACGCTATGCCAACAATGCGTTCGGACCCGCCAAGTCGTATCACGTTCTCGGTACATACACGGACACCTACGCTGCATATTATGCGAACAGCGATTTCGGCGTCGTTCACTGGTCTCCCTATACGGACAAGCCGGGGAAGAAAATCTGGATCTGGGCGCTCTCGAGGGAAGGTGAGATATGGAAGGATCTTCTGACGGATCCGGAGCTTGGAAACGGACAATATGTCGAGATCCAGTCCGGGTTGCTCTTCAATCAGGCCGCCGCAGGGAGCACAAGAACTCCTTTCAAGCATCAGGCGTTCGCTCCTCTGAGTGAGGAGAACTTTGTTGAAGCATGGTTTCCGTTCAAAGATATCGGTGGTCTTGTCGAGGCAAATCTCCATGGATCGCTGAATGTTCAGGCAACAGGTGGCATGCTAAGAGTTGCATACTGTCCGTTGGAGAAAACGACTCAACCTCTCGTCGTCAGTATCGGCGGCAAAGAAGTTTACAGAAGGGAGCTCAATCTTCAGCCGCTGCAGGTATTTGTTGACTCCCTGACACGCTCAGGTGACGGGGAAATCGAAGTGAGTGTTGGTGATTTGATTTCATTCAAAAGTCAGGAAGCGGCGCGCCGGCAGCTCCAGCGGCCGTTGGAAACGAACAAAGAATTCGATTGGAACAGTGTTGGTGGATTGTATACAGATGCGGTTGAGCGAGCTCGACAGCGAGACTACAAGGGCGCACTCGAGAAATACCTTGCCTGTCTTTTGAAAGACCCGGTCTACACGCCCGCACTTGCGGGGATCGCTGAGATCTACTGCCGTCGAATGGAGTACCAGAAAGCACTGGAATATGCACGTCGTGCGTTGGCAAATGACGCATACGATCCTGATGCGAATTTCATTTATGGTGTCATCAACAAGAACTTAGGAAGCTTTTACGATGCACTGGATGGATTTGGTGCGGCTGCACGATCAATGAAGTATCGATCTGCGGCGAATGCGGAGATGGCGGAGGTCGCCTTTCTTCAGAAGCATTGGCCGGCGGCGGAAGCCTACGCGTTTCGCGCTCTCGATTATGATCGATCAAATGTGCGGGCCAGCCGGTTGTTGATAGTACTCTATCGGGTTCAAAGAAAGACGGAGTCTGCCAAAGATGCGGTTGCGCACTTGAAAGCAATCGATGCGCTGAGCCACCTTGCAGATTTCGAGAGTTCCTTGATCGATCGTGCGAAGGAGAATTTCGACCAGCTCAGGTCCATGATCAGAAATGAACTTCCGTACGAAAGCTATCTTGAGCTTGCAAGCTACTACTTTGGATTAAAACTCTATGAGGATGCTGCGCTCGTGCTTCAACAATCGCCGGCCCATCCGATGGTGTTCTACTGGCTTGCCTATCTGAGCAATGTCACCCATCAACCGCAAAAAGCCGATGATTACCTCGCGAAGGCAATAGAGCAATCGACGTCGCTCGTGTTTCCATTCCGTCAAGAATCGGCCGAAATCTTCAAGTGGGCAGACACAGCGAAGCCAAACTGGAAAACGAAGTACTACCTCGCGCTTCTTCTTTGGAGCAAAGACAGAATTGATGCAGCTCGAGATCAGTTTGCTGCCTGTGGCAACGAACCTACGAATGCGTCCTTCTATCTCACGAGAGGCAATTTTCTGAAAGCCGATCAAAGCGCGGAGGCACTCCGTGACTACAAGAGGGCGCTAGAACTTGGACAGGGCGAGTGGAGAGCGTATCGTGCTCTGATTGATTACTATACGGAAGAGATTCATTACACCGAGGCTCTGGAGATCGCCAGGTCTGCGGCCAAGAAGTTTTCATCGAGCTATGTTGCTCTTTTCGATCTCGCGAGGTCCTACGTGCTCAACCGCCAGTATGCTGCCGGCCTGAAGATCCTCGACACGTTGACAGTGCTGCCGTTCGAGGGTGCGCGCTATACACGGGAGGTATACCGTCAGGCTTCAGTCCTCGCAGCCGCCGAGGCTATGAAGGCAGGCAACTATGACCGGGCGGCAAAGCTGCTTGAGAAGGCACGTCAGTGGCCGGAGCGATTGGGAGCCGGCAAGCCGTACGATGTTGACAATCGGCTGGAGGACTATCTCGAGGGATTGTGTTTACAGAAGTCCGGCACAAAAGACAAAGCGAAGAAACTCTTCGAGCATGTGGTCTCGTTCACAAGCGATCATGGCGCTGATGGTGGTGCTCAGCGATTGTTTGGTGCGTTGGCTGAGCGTGAGCTGGGACAGCAGGAGTTCGGGACAAAGTTGAGAGGGGAAATGTCGAGAGATCCACGATCTATTCTCGTTCGATGGTTGGCTGCAGTACTCAATAGGAACACAAGTGATTTCTCCGTTATCCGCGAAGAGTTGCGTGGACCCGGTGGCATGTCGTTGCTTGGGAGGGCTTCGATAGATCAGGATTTTGCGCTTATCACAGAAGTCCTTTCACTGATTGGCTTCTAGACCCGATCGTTCAAGTTGCCTTTGACTTCAAAGGTGGCTAGTTTGGCGAAGGCACACGGGAGTAAGGGACAAAATGAGATATGCGGAGCTGCAGTGAGGCATTTTCGACCATTTCACGGGGTGTGATGATGAAGAACCTACTCAATCGAGCATATTGCTGTCTGCTCATCACTCTGGCCACAACTTCGGTGAGTTTTTCACAGAACCTCGGCGAGGAGATTCATCTGAACATTCGTCAGAAAGTCGATTCGGCGAATCTCGCTGACGCCGGTACCTATCTCAATGGATACAGAAAGTCCATTGAAGGCGAGACAATTGCCTACCGTTCCTCGCACCCAGACGCGGAAACGGCCTTGCTGGTCCGGGCTCGAAAGGATGCCCATTCGATAACATGGGAGACAGATACGATTCCTGACGCATTCCTCGGAGACCAATACCGACTTATCTGGCTCGGGGGGCTGGAGAAGGATGGATTCCAGAATCCCCATGAAGTGCACAAGTTTGATTTCATTGTCAACGGCACGAAATGGTTGACGTTCAGGAACCTGAAAGATACGACGGCGAAGAAGTGGAAAGTCCGAGCCCCTAACGGCGCAGAGCTCTCGTTTGAGTCAACGACGGTGGACAGGGTAGGGGATTTGTTCGGTTATATGCTTCTCACTATCCCCAAGCGACTTGTTTCCCCGGGCAAACCGTTGACGATCCAGGTGGTGGGTGAGGATGCGGAGAGCGGCGATTGGTTTATGACATTCCAGTACAGTTTCAGTTTCCAGCCGCGCGTGCGTTTGGAACCCGGCATTCTGCGAAGTAAGACTGGTGAATCCCAAATGATTCGATTGAGCCTGGACAATCTCAGGAGAGGAAGGGCTATCCAGATCTTCGTCAAAGATCGGCAAATCACATCGACGGTACTCTCTGTCGGTGCGAACGTATTCTACATACCCATCACCGTGGTGAAGGAGCCGAAGGAAATTCCCATTTTCTTCACCGTGAATGATGTCAGAATAAGCAGGAGGCTCGTGCCCGTGAGACCCGTAAGAAGCCGAGACATCTATCTTCTGTCGTACTCCCATAACGATATTGGGTATACAGACCTTCAGCCAAACATTGAAAAGAAACAAATGAAGAACCTCGAGATCGCACTGGATCTCATTCAAAAGACCAAAGACTACCCTCTCGATGCTCGTTTCAAATGGAACATGGAAGTTTTGTGGGCCTTGGACGGTTATCTGAAACAAGCGTCGGAATCAAAACGACAGGAGGTCATCGATGCCGTTCGGGATGGAAGTCTCGGACTGAACGCTCTCTATGCGAACTTCCTGACCGGCCTCGCGGGCGCGACGGAAATGAGTCATTTCACAGAGTTTGCCAGGAATTTCACATCGACCTATTCCCTTCCCATTACGACGGCGCTCGTGTCGGATGTCCCGGGTTTCAGCTGGGGGATGGTCCCGACGTTGGCTCAGAGCGGCGTGAAGTATTTTTCGATTTCCCCGAATCCAACCGACCGAATCGGCTACACACTTGAAACGTGGGGAGATCGGCCATTCTACTGGAAATCGCAGTCTGGCAAAGAGAAGATCCTCACGTGGGTTGCGCGCGAAAGCTACGCCAGCTTTCACGAGGGAGATTTGTCAAAGTTGGGAGATGAAAAAATCTTCAAGCTCATTCGGAAGCTCGATGATCTGGACTATCCGTACGACATCGTCCAACTTCCTTATACCATTGGGGGAGACAATGGTCCGCCGGATCCGAATCTCTCCGAGTTCGTGAGGCGGTGGAACGAGCGGTACTCGGCGCCGCGTCTTATCATTGCGACCCATGAGCAGCTCTTCACAGAATTCGAGCGGCGATATGGTTCCACGCTGCCGACCTTCGGAGGTGATTTCACCCCGTACTGGGAGGATGGAGCGGCATCTTCTGCTTCTGAGACGGCGTTGAACAGGCAGGCGGCAGACCGATTGATTCAAGCAGAGGCAGTGTGGGCGATGCGTTCTCCGGCTCCGTTTCCTACAGAGGAATTCGTTGCGGCCTGGCGCAATGTCATTCTCTATGACGAACATACCTGGGGGGCGTATAACAGCATTACGGACCCAGACACGTCGTTTGTGAAGGGTCAATGGGAGATCAAGCGGCGGTTTGCGACCGACGCCGACAGTCTTTCGAAGTTCCTGCTTGTGAAAGCCGCTGCGGGAGAATCGAAATCCAAGAAAGGAGAACTTGGGATCGATGTCTACAATGCGAATTCGTGGGATCGCACAGACGTGGTGTATTTGACAGAGGATCAGAGTGCCGCCGGTGACCTGGTTGTCGATGGAGGCGGGAATCCTGTTCCATCACAACGCCTTACGTCCGGCGAGTTGGCGGTTTTGGTGAGAGAGATTCCGTCGATGTCTTCGAGGCGGTTGTTCGTCCGAAAAGGGGTCGCTCATATGGTTGGTGCTGCTGGCGTCTCCGGAAATACGATTGAGAACAGTCTTCTCTCAGTCTCAGTCAATCCCAACACCGGTGTCATCAGCAGTTTGGAGTGGAAGAGAAATGGTCTCCAGTTGGCCAGTACGCGTCAGGAGGGTGGACTGAATGAATACATTTATGTCCCGGGAACGGATCCCAAGGACGCAAAGCGAGTGACGAATGTCAAGGTGAGTGTGAAGGAGAAAGGGAAACTCGTGTCTTCTCTGCTCGTCGAGGCAGATGCTCCCGGTTGCAGGAAGTTCTCGTACGAAGTACGTGTGGTGGAAGGGGTCAACCGTGTCGACGTTATCAACAGACTGGACAAGGAAGCGATCCGGACGAAAGAAGGGGTCCATGTTGCGTTTCCTTTCAATGTTCCAGAGGGGCAGCTTCGATACGATGTTGCTCATGGAATCGTTCGTCCGGAGGAAGATCAGTTGCCGGGGGCCTGCAAGAACTTTTTCTCCGTCCAAAGCTGGGTTGACGTTTCCAACGACCAGCGCGGGATTACCTGGGCAACTCCCGATGCCCCGCTCATCGAAATTGGATCAATCACTGCAGAGAGGCGTTGGTTGAAAGAAACCGACAACGCGCAGAACCTCTACTCCTATGTCATGAACAATTACTGGCACACGAACTACAAGGCGGATCAGGAGGGGATGATCACCTTCCGCTATTCACTTCAGCCGCATGGGGAGCTTTTGATGGAAGATGTTGTCCGGTTTGGGATGGGTCAAAGGGAACCACTCATTGCAGTTGCTGCCGCGGGTCCGGCGAAACCCGACAACTCGCTTTTCGAGATTGAATCAAATAGCATTGTTGCGATATCTGCAAAGCCGATCGGGACCAATGGCTCCTGGTTGTTGTGTCTCTACAATCCGACCTCTCTGAATCACGCTACCACCTTGCTCTGGAACCGGGGCATTCCCGTTTCGATTCATGCGAGCGATGCGTTCGGGAAAACTGGAGAATCTTTGGAGGGTGGGATTCACGTTCCAGCTTACGGAACGGTATTTGTTCGCGTGAACCGGAAGTAGGCAACAACAAGTTGCCACGCACCTGCGAGGTGCGTGGCACATCATCAGTCCTTCAGCAAATCTTCCAACTTTGCCAGATTTATAGTGTTCCAGTAGAACTTGCCCCACCAGCGGGCGCATCGGTTCGCATCGAGCGGTATGCCTACAACGGGCACGCCGTGTCTGAGGCACATCCTCATCCCTCGCACGAGCTCCGGCACGCACGCAATACCAAGCACACCAAGACTGTTTCCTTCCTTGTGGGCTTTCCGAAAGACCGAGCGTAGATCAGCAGTCATCCATACGTAGGGCTTCACCCCATGAAGTCTCAGGGTCTTGCTCACATGATTGACGTTGCAGTCGTCTGAGCACCCTTTGCAGACGTAATCGATATCTCTCTGCGCAGAACGGCATTCTGCTTCGAGATCGCGGAGGCAGTGGGGGAGAAACGCGAATTTCTTCTTGCATGATCGGAACTGACCGCCGTAAATACTGTTCACCAGCTCGATCTCGACCATCGCGAGATGATATTGTTCCTCGGACATTGTCAACGTCCGATTCCATCGGTCAAAACCCCGAAGCGAGCGGAGATGTAATTCCACTCCAGAAGTGAACGGGTGAAGCGTACTGCTGAGTGTGCGGAGGAGGAGAGTATCGGGGGAACCTGCGTCCGAAGTCAGAAGTTTTCGCAGGGCTCGTTTGTGCTTTCCCAGCTCTTGTACATCAAGCAACAATGTCTGCGGGTTTGGGGATGATTGGAGGAGGGTCTCGCTGAGTTGTTCAATGATTTCGTAATACCTGTCGGAGAACACTGCATCAGGTCGCAGCGAATAGGTCTTGCCCTCGAAGGAATCGGGTTCTGGCTGTCGACCTGCATGAGCCTGTATCGTTCTCATGGTCAAAATGTATTGATTAACTCGTTATTGTTCCATAATATTGAAGGGAATTTTTCCCCTTTTTCAGAGCATTTCCGCTCGCTGTCTTCACGAAAACAACGCTGCTCCTGCCATGATTCGATCTTCATGATCGAGCATGTGAGGCATTTCCCATTCCGTCATCCGGAGAGCGCGCATATGAAGCCCATTTCAGCCCTTCTCCTCGCCTTCTTTTGCGTCGTTCACCTTCAGTCACAAGATGTGAAGAATTATCTCAACGAGTCGCGTGCACAATATGAAGCGCGCATGGATTGGTGGAGCCAGGCCAGGTTTGGCATGTTCATTCACTGGGGGCTCTATGCGATTCCTGCCGGGGAGTGGAAGGGAAGCACAAATCACGCTGAATGGATCCGCACGACAGCCCAGATTCCGCTGGCGGAATATGACAAGTTTGTCGGACAATTCAACCCGGTGAAATTCAACGCGACCGATTGGGTGCGGATGGCGAAAAATGCCGGAATGAAGTACATCACTATTACATCGAAGCATCACGACGGCTTCTGCTTGTTCGACTCAAAGTACACAGATTTCGACGTGATGTCGACGCCATTCAAGAGAGACATCCTGAAAGAGCTTGCCGATGCGTGCCACAAAGAAGGGATCAAGATTTGTTTCTATCATTCCATCATGGACTGGCATCATCCCGATTATCTGCCGCGAAGGGAATGGGAAAGGGACAGGTCGACCACTGGTGCAGACTACGACCGCTACGTTCAGCACTTGAAGAGCCAGTTGAAAGAACTTCTTACAAACTACGGGGAAATAAGCGTTCTCTGGTTCGACGGAGAGTGGGAATCCACTTGGAACCAGAAGTACGGGACGGAAATCTATAACTATGTGAGGAGCCTGCAGCCGAATATCATCATCAACAATCGGGTTGGAGCGGGTCGATCCGGAATGGAGGGATTTACGAAGGCAGGCGAGTTTGCAGGCGATTTCGGTACGCCTGAACAGGAAATCCCAGCAACTGGAATGCCGGGTCTGTATTGGGAAACCTGCATGACGATGAACAACAACTGGGGGTTCAACAAGCACGATGATCATTGGAAGTCCCCTGAGGATTTGATACGCAAACTCGCCGACATCGCCTCCAAGGGAGGCAACTTTCTTCTGAATGTCGGACCTACATCGGAAGGAGTGTTCCCACAGCCGAGCATCGATCGCCTCCGTGCGATCGGCGAATGGATGAAGGTCAACGGCGAAGCGATCTATTCCACGAAGGCGAGCCCATTCAAGAGCCTGAGCTGGGGGCGATGTACTCAAAAACCGGTCGACGGTGGAGTACGGCTGTTTCTCCATGTGTTCGATTGGCCGTCCGATGGAAAACTTGTTGTGCCCGGCATTCTCAATCAGGAAAAGGGAGCTTATCTTCTTGCCGATGCCAATCGCACGCCGCTTATGGTTGGGCGCGACGGAGACGCTCTTGTGATCAGTGTCCCCGCAAAGGCGCCAGATCCAATGAACACCGTGGTTGTCCTCGATGTCGATGGGAAGCTTGATATTACGAGCCCCCCCGCGATCAGCGCAAAGTTCGACATCTTCATCGATGCTCTCGATGTCTCGTTCAGCTCTCCTCGCTCGAACGCGGAGATCCGATACACACTCGACGGAAGCGTCCCGACCCCATCATCGCAAAACGTGACGGACCCGGTCACTTTGAGAGCTACGACAACTGTAACGGCACGGTGTTTCCGCGAAGGGAAGCCGGTCAGCGGCCCTGTTTCTGCGACCTTCACCAAGGTGAAGCCAGCACCTGCTGCAAATGTCGATGGTGTTGTCAGTGGCATTCAGTATTCGTACTACGAAGGGGATTGGAGCGCACTTCCTGATTTCACGAAGCTGAAAGCCCTGAAGAGCGGCACACTCTCGACCTTTGATTTGTCTCCAAGATCTCAACCGGAATACTTTGGGCTTGAATACAATGGCTACATCCGAATTTCTGAAGACGGTGTGTATTCGTTCTTCGTAGCATCGGATGATGGCAGCCGCTTGTTGGTAGACAATAAACTTCTCGTCGACAATGACGGACTCCATTCGATGGTCGAGAAAAATGGGGTCGTTGCGCTCTCTGCCGGGTTGCATCCACTCACGGTGCAATATTTCCAGAAGAGCGGCGGGAGAGATATCAAAGTGCTTGTCGAGGGTCCGAAGAGCTCGAAAGTGGAAATACCTGCTTCGATGCTCTTCATAAAGAAGTAGTCCAGTTCAATCAGTCACAACACAGTCAATTTTTCGGGCAACCACGAATGTATTCTAGAATCTTGTTCTGCTTCGTCTTGATCGGTGCTATGTCTTCCATATCGTTTTCTCAGGCAAGGTCAACAACAAGCATCGTCCCAAAACCTTCTTCGGTAATTGAAAAGGCCGGATCATTTATCCTGACTTCAGGCACTGTGATCTCTTTCTCGGACAATTCACTTGACCAGGCAGGGGTGGCTGAATCTCTGTCGAAACGATTGGGCAGTGTTACGGGGTTGAAGCTGAGCAAAGTCGGGGCCGGGAAACATGCAAAGTCTGCTATAGTTCTTAGCACCGCAAACAATCCGGAGCTTGGAGATGAGGGCTATTCGTTGGTTGTCGCAAAAGGCGGAGTTCAGATCAGCGCAAATTCGCATGCTGGTTTGTTCTACGGTGTGCAGACGCTGCTTCAATTGATGCCGCCGGAGATCTACAAGTCCGGCCTGGTGACGAAGAAGAACTGGAGTATCCCATGCGTAGAAATCAAGGACTCACCCCGCTTCAAGTGGCGGGGGATACATCTTGACGTAAGCCGACACTTCTTGCCGAAGGAATTCATCAAGACGTACATTGACATTCTCGCGATGCATAAAATGAACGTCTTTCACTGGCATCTCACGGACGACCAGGGTTGGAGAATTGAGATCAAGAAATATCCTAAGCTCACAGAAGTGGCAGCGTGGAGAGTGGACAGGGAACAGCAACCATGGAGTGTCCGCGATCCTCAGCGTCCGGGAGAAAAAGCAACCCTCGGAGGGTTCTACACACAAGACGAGATCAGGGAGATCGTCAAGTATGCGGCGGAGCGGAACATCACCATCGTTCCTGAAATCGAAATGCCGGCTCATACAACAGCTCTTCTTGCAGCATATCCCCAGTTCTCCTGCACCGGCGGGCCGTTCACTGTCCCGCCCGGCGGCGTTTGGCCCATCACCGATATCTTTTGTGCGGGCAATGATAGCACGTTCTTCTTTCTTCAGGATATCCTGACAGAAGTGATGGCCCTCTTCCCCGGTCCGTTCATTCATATCGGAGGAGATGAGGCGGACAAGAAAGAATGGAGAGTGTGTCCAAAATGTCAGGCCAGGATCAGAGATGAACACTTGCAGGGCGAAGCGGGACTTCAGAGTTACTTCGTCCAGCGAATCGAAAAATTCCTGAACTCCCGTAATCGTCGACTCATCGGCTGGGATGAAATCCTTGAGGGAGGAATCGCGCCCAACGCCGCTGTTATGTCGTGGCGCGGGATGGAGGGTGGGGCGGCGGCTGCACGACAAGGTCATGACGCAGTGATGACTCCGGGATCGCATACATATTTCAACAGCTACCAAGGGAAAGAGGATCTCGAACCCCTTGCTGGAGGTGGTTACTTGCCCATCAGCAAAGTGTACTCGTACGAACCTGTTCCCGAAGGACTTACGCGTGAGGAGGCAAATCACATCCTGGGAGCGCAAGGTTGCCTCTGGGGTGAATTCATTCCTACTCCAGAACAGGCAGAGTATATGTTGCTTCCCCGCATTGCTGCGCTCGCTGAGGTTGTCTGGTCGCCGAAGGAATCACGAAACTGGCCGGACTTTGCGGATCGACTGGAACATCAGATGAAGCGCTATCGAGCTTCTGGATATAATTATTCGAAGAGCGCTTACCTTGTGACGATAACGCCAAGCGTCGACTCACTCAAGAAACAGATCAAGCTTACGCTCGCGAATGAAATGAACTACCCTTCGATCCGCTACACGTTGGACGGATCCGAGCCCACGATGTCATCCCCCCAGTACAAACGTCCCATCGCAATCTCGAAAGCGACGACCGCGAAGGCCGGAGCATTCTCGAAAGGAGTGCTTCTTGGAAAAATCTCGAGCCAAGATGTCTTCATCCACAAAGCGTCATTCAAGTCGGTCAAGCTGAAATATCCGTACGAGCTCTACACAGGAGGGGGAGAATTCGGATTGGTGAACGGGCTTCGGGGTTCATTGACGTTCGCTGATGGGAATTGGCAGGGTTTTCATCAATCCGATCTTGACGGGGTTGTTGATCTGGGAAAACCAACCGCGATCAAGAGAATCGCAGCGGGCTTTTTCGAGAGAACCGTATCCTGGATCTTCTATCCCACGCTTGTCGAATACTCGGTCTCAATTGATGGGAAGCATTTCACAACTGTGGCCAAATTCGAAATACCTGCCCCGATCGGTCATCGGGAGACATCCATCCGGGAGTTATCACAAGACCTCAAGGATGTGAAGGCTCGATATATCCGCGTCTACGCAAAGAATGTTGGCGTCTGTCCTGATTGGCATGCGGGGAAGGGAGACAAGGCGTGGTTGTTCGTGGATGAAATTGTGGTAGAATAAACTTATTCCGTGACCGAAATGCCCTCGCGAACTGTTCAAGTGTTCTGGTTGTTGTGTCTCCTCGCCTCGATCGCTTTTGGGGATGGACCTGTGTCCTCTTTGCGCCACATCTCCGTTACGAAATACCACAGTCTTCGGTTCAGCAAACTCGCGCGGAGTTGGGATGAAGGAATTCCGCTCGGTAACGGGCTGATCGGTGCGCTGATCTGGCAACGTGACAGTGTTCTTCGGATGTCACTGGACCGTGCGGATTTGTGGGACTTGCGCGAGATCAAGGAATTCGACCGTCCCGAATTCCGGTACTCCTGGGTTGTCGAACGAGCACTGCACGGTGACTATCGGAGAGCCCAGGAAATGGGAGATGTGCCCTATGACCGCGACGCTGCTCCCACCAAACTTCCCGGAGCTGCGCTCGAGCTCCCCATCCCCGGAATCAATGAGGTGGACAAAGTTGAACTCGATCTTGAGGATGCAGTGTGCACTGTTTCCTGGAAGAGTGGAGTCAAGATGGAGAGCTTCGTTCATGCCACCCAGCCATTTGGCTGGTTCAGGATTAGAGGACTGAGCTCCAAGATCAGGCCAATGCTTGTCCCGCCTCCGTATGCACTGCCTGACACCGTCAAGGATCATGGCAACAGTGGCCCCGGAGGAAATGACCTCCGTCGCTTGGGATACGCTTCGCCCGTGGTGGAAGAAAGCGTTGGTGCCCGCGGGCAGAGACGAATCCGATATCATCAGGAGTGCTGGAACGGTTTCTCGTACAACGTCGAACTCGTCTATCACTACGATGCGAACAACACCTTGAGCGGGTTCTGGTCAATCGTGCCGAGCAGTCCATATCAATTGACAGATCAGAAAAGCGTTAGCTCACCAGTGCCGAAGGTTTTCTCCATTGACGATGTCTACAAGACGCACCGACAATGGTGGCAGCAATTTTGGCAACAATCTTCGATATCGCTCCCGGATTCGATCCTCCGGAGACAATGGTATCTCGAAATGTACAAATTCGGGAGCGCCTCGCGCCGCGGCGCTCCACCGATAACCCTTCAAGCTGTCTGGACTGCGGATAATAGCCGGCTTCCGCCGTGGAAGGGAGATTTCCACCACGATCTTAATACGCAACTCAGCTATTGGCCTTCTTACAGCGGCAATCATCTTGAAGAAGAACTCGCATTCCTCGATTGGCTCTGGTGGTGTAAGCCCGTCGCCGAGAAATACACTCGGACCTACTTCGGCACCGAAGGAATCGATTTCCCGGGAGTTTCGACCCTTACCGGTTCACCGATGGGGGGATGGATACAATACTCGCTCTCTCCGACCGTATCCGCATGGCTTGCTCAGCACTTTTATCTCCACTGGCGTTACAGCATGGACAGGACGTTTCTGAAAGCGCGAGCGTATCCGTGGATTCAGGAGGTGGCGGTGCATTTGGAGCAACTCTCGGTGCGAGATAGCCTTGGAAGGAGAAAACTCCCGCTCAGTTCCTCGCCGGAGATTAATGACAACCGGCTCGACGCATGGTTCAAGGAGATGACAAACTACGATTTGTCGCTTGTCCGATGGCTCTATGGCGTCGCCGAAGAGCTCGCTCTGGAACTGGGGAAGCAAGAGGAGGCGAACAGGTGGAACACCATTCGGCAAGAGTGGCCCGAACTCGCCATGGGTCAAAACGGAAAACTGCTTGTCGCACCAGGTTATGAATTGAAAGAATCCCACCGTCACTTTTCTCATCTGATGTCAATTCATCCGCTCGGCCTGCTTGATTGGGATCGGGGTGAACAGGATCGGGCAATCATCTCGGCCTCGCTTGGCGACCTGGAGCGGCTCGGAACGGATTGGTGGTGCGGCTACTCGTACGCGTGGTTGGGCAGCATGTGGGCTCGGGCTCGCAATGGCGACAAAGCTGCTGAGGCTCTCCGGACATTTGCCACATGCTTCTGCCTGCCCAATAGTTTCCACGTCAATGGTGATCAGTCCAAGAGCGGAAAATCGAAATTTACCTACAGGCCGTTTACGCTCGAAGGCAACTTCGCATGTGCGCAGGGCATTCAGGAAATGTTGATTCAAAGTCATAACGGCATCCTGAGAGTTTTTCCGGCAATCCCTTCCAGCTGGCAAACAGCGTCGTTTACAAAACTTCGGGCCGAGGGAGCGCTTCTGGTCTCCGCTATCCGGGAAGACGGTCGCACGCAATCTGTAACCGTTACCGCTGAGAAAGGGGGAAAGGTGAAGATGATGAATCCTTTCGACAGACGGAAAGTAAAATCGCAGGCGAACGGGGTGACGGATATTCAATTCAAGAATGGTTTTATCGAATTCAAAGCCAAGGCGGGAGCCTCGGTCACGTTTAATCTTCAGTAACCACGACGGGCCACGTTATGAGACTTTTCACAATTACTGTTCTCTTTCTGATGCTTTGTCAGTGTGACCTCTCGGGTCAGGTTGCAAGACATACCTTTGCTCTTGGCGAAAGAGATTTTCTTCTCGACGGGAAGCCGTTTCAAATCATCGCCGGCGAGATGCATTTTGCACGAATTCCGCGCCCCTATTGGCGCCATCGGCTACAGATGGCGAAGGCAATGGGACTGAATACGATTGCAACGTACGTCTTCTGGAATTTTCACGAACCGCTACCCGGTAAGTTCGGTTTCTCGACGGAGAATCATGACATTGCAAGTTTCATACGGATGGCGAAGGAAGAGGGTCTCTGGGTGATCGTTCGACCCGGTCCCTATGCGTGCGCAGAGTGGGAGTTTGGCGGCTTTCCATGGTGGTTGTTGAAAGAAAAAGATCTTCTCGTACGGAGCAAGGATCCTCGTTTTCTCAAAGCATGTGAGCGATACATCAAGGCGCTCGGCGATGAAATCGCCCCGCTTCAGGTTACCAAGGGTGGTCCGATCCTCATGGTTCAGGTTGAGAACGAATACGGCTCATATAGCGACGACAAGGAATTCATGGGAAAGACGCGTGACATGATCGTGTCAGCCGGCATCGATGTCCCGTTGTTTACCGCCGATGGGCCATACCAGTGCAAAGCCGGATACCTGCCGGGTGTGCTGCCTGCGATCAATGGGGAGGAGAACGCGAAGTCCCTGAGAGATACGGTGAAGAAGTACAACGATGGAAAGGGGCCGTACTTCATTCCAGAGTTCTATCCAGGTTGGCTTGACAGCTGGGGAGAAAAGCATAACATCGTCCCGGTCCAGAGTTTTCTCGGCAAGTACGACTCGTTGTTGACAGAGGGTGTCTCGGTAAGCCTCTACATGTTTCATGGTGGAACGACCTTTGGATTCATGAATGGCGCAAACTACAACAAGGAACACCCGATTCTTCCTCAGCCCAGCACATATGACTACGACGCCCCTCTCGACGAAGCAGGCCGGCCGACGCCGAAATTCATGGCGATGCGGGAAGTGATTGCGAAACATCTCAGTCCCAGTGTGAGAATGCCTGACGTTCCGCCCGCCAACAAGATCATTGCTGTTCCTGCGTTCAAGCTTTCTGAAGTGACAAACCTCTACGCGCTCCTCGGCAAACCGATGATCTCGGATACTCTCCTCTCCATGGAGGATCTGAATCAGGGATACGGCTACATTCTGTATCGGACAACGGTGAAGAATCCAGCGAAGGGTCTGCTGAAAATCGACGGACTCAGAGATTATGCATTGGTCTACGTCAACAAGACTCGCGTGGCGGTGCTCGATCGGCGTCTCGGCCAGGATTCCGTCGAGGTGACAATCAACACTGCGAACTCGACGCTGGACATTTTCGTGGAGAATCTCGGAAGGATCAACTATGGGAAGCGGATAACGGACAATCGCAAAGGGATCACGGGCTCCGCCTGGTTGGCTGGTGAAGAGTTGCACCGTTGGAGTATCTATAGCCTTCCTCTCGACCATATGGGTTACGAGCAATTCGCCGGGAAGGTTCTTGATGGTGTGCCAGTCCTTCGCAGGGGTCACTTCTTATTGGAGGAAACCGGAGACACATTCCTTGATATGCGTCCCTGGGGGAAAGGATGTGTCTGGATCAATGGTCACAACATCGGACGGTACTGGTATATCGGACCACAGCAGACCCTCTACGTTCCCGCACCCTGGTTGAGAAAGGGAAATAACGAAATCGCGATATTTGAACAGCTCAAGTCAGCGCAGGATTCGATCGAGGGGCTTGCGACACCGATTCTTGATCAGTTGAGAAATCCGTAGCCGAAGCGTGTGTCCGTCGGCAACCCCCGACAGAGTCGAGGAGGACATCTCAAAGCTCACGGGTTGGGGCCGTCGGACGCTCCGGTTCAATGGGTTTCTTGTGGTAGAGTATGATAGAACTCGTGTAGAATCCTTCAGCGGCATAGTACGGGCGAAGGTTTCGGTGCTCTCTATCGAAAAGGACTCTGTACGGGTTGATTCCCGCGGCCAGGTTCTGGATCCCTTTTCCTTGGGTGTGCGTGGGGACTGGGCAAAAGAGAAATTGTCATCGCAGTTACCCCTGGAATTTCATCCTATTTCAAAATGATAACAAATGAACAACAGAAAAAAGGTTTTTGTCACGGGCTGTTTCGATATGCTCCACAGTGGACATGTTGCATTCCTCATGGAGGCAGCAAGCCACGGTGATGTGTATGTGGGGATAGGGTCGGATGAAACTGTTCACAAGCTCAAGGGTCGTTTCCCGGTCAACAATCAGACTGAGAGGCGATTCATGCTTGAAGCTCTGCGCTGCATTACTCGTTGCACTGTCAACGCTGGGTCCGGCATCCTGGATTTTGTTGACAATCCTGATGCCCTTGACGCCGACATTCTGTTTGTGAACGAAGATGGGAGCAGTCCCGAGAAAGAGGATTATTGCCGTAAACACGGACTCGAGTATGTGGTAAGCAAACGCGTGCCGCATGGAAATTTGCCTGTCCGCACGACGACGGCACTTCGGACGGAATGTAATATTCCGTTCCGAATCGACCTGGCAGGGGGTTGGCTCGATCAACCATTTGTTTCGAGATACTGCGCCGGCTCAGTCCTGACCATTTCGATCGAGCCTACGATTGATTTCAACGACAGGAGCGGAATGGCGTCGAGCACGAGGCGCAAAGCGATCGAGTTGTGGCACTCAGATATCCCATCAGGTGACAAAGAGAGACTTGCCAAAACGCTTTTCAGCTATGACAATCCGCCGGGAACTGAGGTTATTTCCGGATCTCAGGATGCGCTCGGAATCGTTCTTCCGGGCTTGAACAGGCTCGACTACCGCGGCGAGTACTGGCCGCGCACAATCGATTCGGTCTTTGAGGAATCGATTCTCCGGTTTTTGGAAGACCATCTCTTTCTTGTAACTCTGGGACCTCGCACGAGTGCGTTTTCCGTTCTTGAAGGAACGCGGATCGATACCTCTGGCGCGGAGCGGTTGGCTGAAGCGGCAGACGAATGCTGGAAAGCCATCATTTCAAAGAATCTGGCGGCGTTTGGTGCTGCATTCACTGAATCATTCGACGCGCAGGCGGCAATGTTTCCGAATATGGTTGATGAGGGCATCCGAAACATCATCGAACGCTACAGAACGAGAGCACAGGGCTGGAAACTGTCGGGTGCGGGAGGCGGTGGGTATCTCATTTTGGTCTCAGACAAGGAAATAGCAAATACGATTCGGATTAAGATCCGTCGATCAGTGTCAATCGACGGATGAGCAGTCAGGCGATGAATGTGACACTATGTGAAGTTTCATACCTGGGAGAGCAGCAATGAAAAAACGATACTGCCTTACGCTGGATCTCAAGAACGATCCCGAACTGATTAGCCAATACAAGTACTGGCATGAGCCCGGGAATATTTGGCCGGAGATTCCACGTGGTATCCGGGAGTCAGGATTGGATGAGATGGAGATCTATCTGCGGGGGACACGGATGTTCATGATCGTCGAAGCGGACGAGTCCGTCGACTTCGACTTAGCCATGAAGAAGATGTCCGCTTTCCCGCGGCAGCCCGAGTGGGCCGCGTTTGTGGCCAGGTTCCAGCAGCAATTGCCCGATGCCAAGGGGGATGAAAAGTGGATGATGATGGAACGGGTGTTCAAGCTTTCCTAGCAGTACGCAGAAGTCCGGCTTCTCAAAGGCTCATTCTAAAAGAAGTCGGGCCACTTCCGTTGTTCATCGATTCTCTGGAGTGAAGGAATGGTGATCATGCAACCGAAACCTCTCTATCCAATTCTCGTTGCGGTCGTTCTTCTTTCCATGACAGCCGCCTTTGCACAAAACCTTGAACGGTACAAAGATCCGAAGACACCAGTCGAAGAGCGTGTCAGTGATCTTCTGTCCAAGATGACCATCGAGGAGAAGATTGACATGCTAGGAGGAGTGGAGAGCTTCTACATCCGTCCAAGCGAACGACTAGGCATTCCGAAGATCAAAATGGCTGATGGGCCGCTCGGGGTTCGCAACTACGGCAAAGCTACCGCCTTCCCTGCCGGAATTGCCTTTGCTGCATCCTGGAACAAAGAGCTCGCCCAGCGTTACGGAGAAGCGGTTGGAAAAGAAGCGCGGTCCAAAGGCGTCCATATCATGCTCTCTCCGGGCGTCAACATCTATCGAGCTCCGATGTGTGGGCGCAATTTTGAGTACTACGGGGAGGATCCCTATCTCGCCAGCAGAATGGTGGTAGCGTACATCAACGGAGTTCAGAGCCAGGGGGTCGTCGCAACGGTGAAACACTATGCTGTCAACAACCAGGAATATGATCGGCACACCGTCAGCTCGGATTTGGATGAGCGGACACTGCGGGAGATCTATCTCCCCACGTTTAGAGCTGCTGTGGAAGAAGCACATGTTGGTGCCGTCATGAATGCCTACAATCTTGTGAACGGGGTTCATTGTTCGCAGAATGAACATCTCCTGAAAGAAATACTGAAAGGCGATTGGAAATTCGACGGCATGCTGATGTCGGATTGGGGTTCAACGTATGACGGAGTGGCTGCGGCGAATGCCGGACTCGATCTCGAGATGCCCTCGGGGGCATACATGAATCGCGATACACTTCTCCCGGCGATCAAGTCGGGCAAATTGAGCGTCGCAACCATCGACGACAAGGTTCGCAGAATGCTTCGCGTCATGTTCCGATTTGGGTTCTTCGATCGCGAGCAACTTGACTCGTCGCAACCGCTCTACAATCCAGAATCTCGTTTGGTGGCCTTGCAGGCAGCGCGGGAAGGCATTGTGCTGCTGAAGAATAGAGACAACATTCTTCCTCTTGACAGGACAAAGATACACTCGATCGCCGTCGTTGGACCAACGGCCCATCCGACGGTCACTGGTGCAGGGGGCAGTTCTCAAGTGCGACCGTTTCGATCTGTTTCGTTCCTTGACGGAATCACCTCTGTGTCCGGAGAGCACATCAACGTGCTCTACAGCCCGGGTGTCACCAATGACGTCGGATTGCTTTTCGAGAGCTCGGAGTTCCTCAGTCCTTTGCCGGGGAAAGAGTCTGTTCGCGGTCTGAAGGGCGAGTATTTCGCCAATCGAGATCTGTCAGGATCTCCCGCCATGACTCGAGTCGATCAACACATACGATTTGATTGGGGGGAGTCCGCGCCGGCATCAGGCTTCCCACCAGATGATTTTTCGATCCGCTGGACGGGGAAGATTCGTGTGGATTCTGATGGCGAATATCAGTTTTTTGTCCAGGGTGACGATGGCTTCCGGCTCTTTTTGAATGGGGAGAAGATCATCGACGAATGGCGGGTGCAGGCTGCGACATTGAAAGAGGCAAGACTTTCTTTAAAGGGGGGTACGCTCGCTGACATCAAGCTGGAATACTATGAACATACAGGCAATGCGCAGGTTTCTCTTGGCTGGTCGAAAGCAATCTCGCCGAAAGATGCTGAAGCCGTCAGACTAGCTGCTCGGAGCGATGTTGCCGTAGTCTGCGTGGGCTTTGACGCAACGACAGAGGGAGAAGGATTTGACAGGACCTTCGCCCTTTCGAAAAAACAACAGGAATTGATCAAAGAAGTGGCTAAGGTCAATGGGAAAACGATCGTCGTCCTTACGGCTGGTGGAAATGTCGCGATGTCGGATTGGCTTGATGACGTGTCCGGCCTTCTCCATGCGTGGTATCCGGGCCAGGAGGGTGGGACGGCGCTGGCGGAAATTCTCTTTGGGGATGTCAGTCCATCCGGCAAACTGCCCGCAACGTTTGAGAAGCGATGGGAAGACAACGCGGTTTTCAACTCGTACTCTGCAGTCGACAAGAAGATTGCCTTCAAAGAAGGGGTCTTCGTGGGCTACAGGCATTTCGATGCGAAAAACATCGAGCCGCGATTCCCGTTTGGTTACGGACTCTCGTATACCACCTTCGACTACAAGAATCTCATGGTGACGCCGACGTCGATTGCTCAGGAGCCAAAGGTTAGCGTAGAATTTGAAGTCACAAACTCGGGAGGGCGCGAAGGGGCGGAAGTTGCGCAAATCTATGTGGGGGAGCTCGACCCCGGCGTGGCTCGACCTGTGAAAGAGCTGAAAGGCTTCGAAAAAATCTGGTTGAAACCCGGCGAAACTAAGAAGGTCTCAGTAGTTTTGGGCAAAGACGCTTTTGCCTACTATGATGTTGGGAAGAAACAATGGTCTGTCAAGCCGGGGAAATTTGAAATCAGCGTAGCGAGTTCATCGAGGCTCGTACGGTGCAGCAAGCAGATCACGCTATCGGAGTAGGAACAAGAATTCCGTTTACGAACGTAGAGGCTTTCACATTTCTCATCACTCAGAGGAGCGACACAATGATTTCACGGCGCAGTTTTCTCAAGGTCGGCGGGCTCTCAATCTCAACCGCTGGATTCGTAAGCGAGATACTTACAGGCTCGGCATTTGCTCAGGATGCGAATCTTCAGAACATGGTTTCGGGCGTGAAGCCGATGGCTCCAGAGGATTATGAGGAGCGGTTGGAGCAGGCGAGAAAAATCATGGCCAAGAATAAGATGGATGCTTTGTTCGTGAGCGGCGGCTCGGATCTCGGGTACTTCACGAATGTGAACTGGTTCCTCAGTGAACGGACCTTCGGTGCCCTCATCAATCGGAAGGGAAAGACAATCTGGGTGTGGCCGTCATTTGAGGCGGAGAGCGCACGGGAAATGATCCCCAAGGATCAGGAACTGCGACCGTGGGAAGAACATGAGAATCCTTTCAAGCTTATCGGTGGCGTCATGAAGGATTTGGGGGTTCCCAATGGCAGACTTGGAATCGCCCCTGTGACGAGAAGTTTCATCGTCTTTGGCTTGCGCAAAGATGTTCCGGAGATTGAACTTGTCAACGGAGCCGTGGTAACAGAAGGATGCAGAGGAATAAAGTCCCCGAAGGAAATCGGGTACATGGATCTCGCCAACAAAATCACGAAGCTCGCCTACAGGGAGGGATTCAAACAGCTGAAAGAAGGGATGACCCCGCGGGATCTCTCGAACGTGATCAGCACAGCTCATCAACAGATGGGTGTGAGAGGCAATGGCGGACCCCAGTTTGGTCCAAGCACTGCATTCCCTCATGGTTCACGGATTCCCCGCACACTTCACGATGGAGATGTTGTCATGGTGGATGGTGGTTGCAGTGTTGAAGGATATCAATCAGACGTTACGCGAACGATCGTCTACGGCAAACCCTCAGACAAACAGAAATTGGTCTGGGACATCGTGAAACGCGCTCAGACGGCTGCGTTGAAGACGGCGCGACCCGGTGTACCTTGCGAGGATGTCGATCATGCCGCAAGGAAGGTCATCGAAGATGCGGGTTACGGGCCGGGATACAAGTACTTCAGTCATAGGTTGGGTCATGGCATTGGAATGGATGGTCATGAATTCCCCTACCTCGTGAAAGAGAACAAGCTCAAACTGCAACCTGGGATGACATTCAGTGATGAGCCCGGAATCTACATTTATGGAGAATTCGGGATGCGTCACGAGGATTGCTTCGTTGTGACCGACGACGGGGCCCGTTTTCTTGGTGGCATGGAAACTACAGCCATTGACAAGCCGTTCGGCGAGGCGTAGATCCGCCGTATCTTCTGGAAAATGAAGATCTTAGACAGTATCTTCAGTTACTTTACTAGGTTACTGACGTTGCGTTCTTCCGCGTCATCCACGTGTTGCAGGTTCTCACTGGTATCGAAAGGTGTCCCTGGCATGAAGCCCTCTTTGAATCGCTTCTTGTTACGCATTGTCCTGTGTTCGATCTTGATCGGATCTTTGATCGACGTCTTTGCACAACCACAGCTCATCCAAAAGCAGAAGGCTAGCCCAAAGACGGAGCTGATGATTGAGAATCAACAGGTGCGGTGCACGGTGCAGGTGCAGGGAAATCAGTTACTGTCAGACAAACTGGAGGTCCGATCGTCGTGGGCTCAGACAGTTGGAGGTTCGGTGGCGGGCGTGGAAACAGACGCCGATTTCGCCGTCGATCTGATGTACACGGATTGGGACGCTCCCGGCAAATCGAACTGTGCAGACAATCTGGTGACCTTCACGAAAAAGAACTTCGCCTTTCAGCGCCAGGAAATTCTGGAGAGTGCGGGAGGTGCGAAAGAGCTTGTCCTTTACTTTGGCGGCGTTGACCACCTGATTCAACTCATGGTGACCTACCGCCTCGAGCCATCCTGGTTCTACGTCAAGAGGAATATCGCTTTGTGTGATACGGCCGGCAATGGTCATCTTGTCCGTTTCTTCGTGCCTCGCGCGGGAGAAATCAAGGGAGTAACGAAGGTAGTGAAGGCGGGGGGCTTTGGTCAGCCTATCGCCGTGCTTTTGAAAACCGGAGGTGCTTTCTTTGGAACAGAATATCCCGCCGCTGACAATAAGCTCGAGCCGAAGGCAAAAGGAATCCACACCATCCGTTGCAGTGCAGAACTCGGCGACCGGATTCCAAAGTCATGGTTGAGAAGCGACTGGGTGGTGGAGGGCGTGACTCCTGACACCTATGTCAAACTCTGGTTCGACAAGTATGTCAACGATATCCGTGTGGCGCGACTACGGTCCTATTCTCTCTACAATACTTGGTACGATCTTCGTTCGCCGGAATATCCCCGATGGCCAAAAGAAAACGTGATGAGTGAGCAGACCGGTTTCAAGATGGCGGACATTCTTCGCCGTAACATGATCGAGAAGCACAACATCCAGCTCGACGCGTTCGTCCTCGACGACGGATGGGATGTGTACAAGAGCGACTGGGTTCTTCGGAAGGAACAGTGGCCAAACGGATTGAAGCCATTGTCGGATGATCTCAAGAAGACGAACACGAGTCTCGGGATGTGGATTGGTCCGACGGGGGGATATTCGTTTCGCAGACAAAGGCTTGGGTTCATGAAAGAACATGGGTATGAGATCGTCAATGATATGTTGTGTGTCGGAGGGAAGAAATACAGCGCTTTGCTCAAAGAACGGATTGCAGATTTCGTGGAGAACAATGGCGTCGGATATTTCAAATGGGATGGGATCCAGTTCTCATGCAGCGAGCCGGATCATGGTCATCCTATCGATGTCTATTCACGGAGAGCAATTCTCCAATCGGTCGAAGATATGTGCAAGACTGCCCGAGATCGCAACCCGAATATGTTCCTCAATATCAGCTCAGGGACGTGGATGAGTCCGTGGTGGGTGAAGTACGCAAATACGATCTGGATGCAGGGAGCAGACTACGGATTCGCCGACGTGCCGTCGATCAGCATGCGTGATGGGGCGATCACCTATCGTGACTTCGTCTTGTATGAGGATTGGAAGCTCAAGGGGCTCTGGTTCCCCATTGCAAACCTGATGACTCACGGGATCATCAAAGGCAAAAGCGAATCGGTCGGGACGTATGCTGAGCCGATCGACAAGTTCACCGACGATGTACTTCTCTATTTTGCCCGCGGTGTGGCGATGTATGAGCTCTACATCTCACCAGATATTCTCTCCGATGGAGAGTGGACATCCATTTCGCGCTCAATGGCATGGGCACGAAAGAACTTTGATCTTCTGATGCATACGGAGCTGATTGGCGGAAATCCGCTCAAAGGTGAGGCGTACGGATATGTTCATTTCAGCGGAAAGAGGGGGATTATTGCTGCTCGAAATCCCGTCATCGAAGATGCGAAGTTGACGGTTGCCCTCGAGGCGGCACTTGGCCTGGATCCGAAAGCTTCTTCGCTTGTTCTCCAACGTCTCTATCCTACTCGCTGGACCTCTCCGAAACTCTATAAGACAGGCGATGTCATCACTCTTCCCTTAGACGGTTTTGAGATGGCGGTCTATGAAGTCTTCCCGGTCTCGGACGCATGCGAGCCTTTGCTGGCAGGCGTTGTTTTTGACGTCGTGGGGCAATCCGGCATATCATGGAAACTCTCTCTTCACAGTCCATCGGCTGAGGTGAAGGTCTTGAATCCGAGCGTCTTGATATCAAGTGCAGAAACTTCGCAAGCGCTGCAGAAACTGATAGCCGAGGTCAAAAACGGTCCGGTGACTGAGCTGGTGAAAGGGAGCAAAGTTCTTGCCGCGACGGATGAGAAGAATGGCCTCGAAGTAAACTTGACGGTGGGAGAAAGCGCGATCGATGGAATGATCGCCGTCCTTCTGGCACAGGATACCGCCACGGAAAAGAAAGTCGGGATCAAGGTGACCGCACAGATCGATGGTCAGGATGCAAAGGTCTCCACGGAATTTCAGGAAGGGAAATCGCAGTGGTACAAAGTCGCGATTACTGCAGGCAAGCATAGAGTGACGTTCCATGTGAGCCCAGCCAAGGACAGCTTGACCTGGTCAGGCAAAGCAACCGCATGGTTTGTTTCCAGGCAAAAGCAGAATTCGGTGGCAATCGAACTGACACTCAATCAGGCTCCCACTGAGCGGCTATTGCCGCCAACCGTATGGCCCGCAGGCGAGGTACGCAAAAACATCAAACTTGGAGAGGCTTTGCTCATGGCAAAGGGTGTGAAGAACTAGGATGGACAACCTCGCTCAGAAACGGGACGCCCTCATGAAGCTTTCTCATGAACTTGGTCGCGAAGATCGGGGTTGGGCAATTCTTGGAGAGGGGAACACCTCTATCCGCGTTGACCCGGAGACCTTCCTCGTCAAGGCGAGCGGCTGCAATCTGGGGACGCTCTCCACAGACGATCTCGTGGCGTGCAGAACACTACCGCTGGTGAGCTTTCTCGAGAGGAAGAATGCTTCAGACCAGGAGGTGGACGCCGCTCTCTACGCGTGTCGGACGGATGAGCATGCCAAGAAACCTTCCGTCGAGACGCTGTTTCACGCATATCTGCTGAGTCTCCCCGGCATCGAATTTGTCGGTCATACGCACGCTCCTGCAGTCAATCAGATTCTCTGCTCGCCGCGCGCGAAGGAGTTTGCTCAGAAGAGAATATTTCCGGACGAAGTTGTCTGCTGCGGCAGCGAATCACTGTATATTCCCTACACCGATCCCGGGCTGAAGCTGGCACGGGCGATTCGATCGGGCACCAGTGCATATTATAAAAGTAACAGAATCTTTCCCCGGGTCATCGTTTTGCAGAATCATGGGATCATCACCATCGGAGCAACTGCGAACTCTGTGCTGGCGGCGATGATGATGGCGGAGAAAGCTGCGTCGATTTGGATTGGCGCGACTCTGTTCGGAGGACCGAGGTTCATGAGCAAGGCCCAGGTTCATCGAATTGCATCGCGACGAGACGAAGAGGTGCGTAAACGTGAGATGAAACTCTAACGAGTGAGGGAGGATATTGTGCATTCAGAAAAGACATTTAAGCACGTCAACTATCTTTGGGATGAGTCGGCAGCTGCCAAGCTCGATCCCGTCGGATTACTCATCTATCGATCGAATCTCCTGGGCACGGATCAACGCATCACCAACACCGGCGGAGGGAATACATCGGCAAAAATCATGGAGACCGATCCGCTGACAGGTCAACAGGTGGAAGTTCTCTGGGTGAAAGGCTCGGGAGGAGATCTCAGAACATCGACAAAGGAGAATTTCTCTTCATTATATCAGGACAAGCTCGTCGGACTGCAACCGCTGTATTCGAAGAATGCGAAAAAAGGCCCAAAGACCGAGATTGAAGACGCGATGGTTGGCATGTATCCGCACTGCACGTTCAATCTGAATCCACGTGCGACGTCTATCGACACACCTCTCCATTCCTTCATTCCGTACAAGCATGTTGATCACATGCATCCGAACGCAGTGATCGCCATAGCCGCCTCCAAGAATTCTCAGAAGCTGACAAGAGAGATTTTCGGAGATGATATCGTCTGGACTCCCTGGCAGCGACCGGGCTTTGATTTAGGCTTGAAGCTCCAGGAAATCTGCAAACAGCATCCGAACGCAAAAGGGGTTTTGCTTGGCCAGCACGGGATCATCAACTGGACCAACGAAAGTCGCTCGTGCTACGATCTGACGCTCGGTCTCATTGAAAAAGCAGCCGAATACATTCAATCGCGGGACAAAGGGGATAAGACCTTTGGAGGGAAGAGATATCGCTCGCTTGAGCCGGGCAAGAGACGCGAAGCATTTGTTCAGATCTTGCCTTGGTTGCGGGGAGCGGTGAGCCAGCAGAGGCGATTCATAGGCACCGTCCAGGACGACGACACGATTCTTCGTTTCGTCAATAGTGCGGACGCGTCACGCCTGGCCGAGCTTGGGACATCGTGTCCCGATCACTTCCTCAGAACGAAGATCAAGCCGTTGTATGTGAACTGGAATCCTTCAAGTGAGACGGTCGATCAGCTCAAGCAGAAGCTTTCCGATGGTCTGGTGAAGTACCGCCAGGATTACGCCTCGTATTACGACCGTTGCAAGCATCCTCATTCGCCGGCAATGCGCGATCCGAATCCGACTGTCATCCTGATCCCGGGACTTGGGATGATCGCATGGGGCAAGGACAAGAGCGAATCTCGGGTGACTGCTGAGTTCTACAACTGTGCGGTCGAGGTTATGCGCGGTGCAGAAGCGATGGACGAATACATCGCTCTCCCACAACAGGAGGCATTCGACATCGAATATTGGCTTCTCGAAGAGGCAAAGCTGAAGCGCATGCCGCCTGAGAAAGAGCTCGCACGACAGATCGTTGCGGTTGTTGGCGCCGGGAGCGGTATCGGCAAGGAGATCACTCATAGGATTGTGAAAGAGGGGGCGCATGTCGTATGCGCGGATCTTTCCATTGATGCTGCCAAAGCAACTGCGAAAGAAATCACGGACAAATTCGGGTTCGGTATCGGCGTTGCCGGAACTGGAATCTCGAACTGCGGTCCAGCGATTGGACTTTCAGCCGACTCCACTAATCGTTCTTCGATTCGCGCCATGCTTGACGACGTGATTGTCGCGTACGGCGGGATCGATGGGATGGTAGTGACAGCTGGAGTCTTTGTTCCTCCTGATGTCACCGGCCATATCCCCGACGACAAGTGGGCGCATACCTTTGCCGTCAACGTCACGGGTGCCTACCTGGTCGCCGATGAGACGAACAAGGTCTGGAAAGAGCAGGGGCTGAACGGAAGTCTTATCATAACAACGAGTGTCAACGCAGTCGTTTCGAAGGAAGGAAGCCTTGCGTATGACACGAGCAAGGCCGCCGCTAATCACCTGGTAAGAGAACTTGCGATCGAGCTTGCGCCGTTGATCAGGGTGAACGGTGTTGCACCCGCAACCGTTGTTGCCGGGAGCTCAATGTTTCCACGCGACAGACTCATCGCTTCGCTGGCAAAATACAAAATCGCCTGCTCTGAAGAAGAAACAACCGAGTCGCTCAGGGCCAAACTGGCAGAGTTTTATGCTGATAGGTCATTGATTAAGCAGGCTATCACTCCCGCTGATCAGGCGGAAGCGGCGTTTCTGCTCTTGAGCAATCGACTGAGCAAAACTACCGGTCAGATCCTAAGCATTGATGGCGGCCTGCAGGAGGCGTTTTTGCGCTGACTAGACGTCATTCAGGCGGCCGAAAGAGGCTTGCAGTCGGACACCAAACGACAGCTCAAAGATGACTATTGGATTGGTTCATACTGTGATCACACTGAACCCTTATGAAGACAGGACCACAGACCGTGCAGGCATACATTGCGGCGGCTCCAAAAGAGGTGCAGGGCAAACTCAAAGCGCTTAGGGCTGCAATCAGATATGTCGCACCGGGCACCGATGAACGCATCAGCTACGGTATGCCTTATTACAGTTACAAGGGACGTCTGGCCTATTTTCGACTTTCAAGAAACCACATCGGACTCTATCTACCGCCGCCTGTGATACAAGAATACAAGAAGGACCTGGAAGATTATGAAACTGCTACGGCGACCATCCGCTTTCCTCTTGACGACAAACTTCCGGTGGTGCTCATAAAAAAGCTGGTCAAGGCGCGGATGAAACTAAACGAGGCAAAAAAGGGAAAGTTGAAGCACCATGGTTGATTGGTTCATCGATCATCCGATTGTATCAGGTTTCATAACTGTTCTCCTGATGTGGAGCGACTGGCTGCTTACCATTGCTCAAGAGAAGGAAAGGGTCGAGCATTACTCTGAACATTATCAAAGCTATCCGACGAACACGATCGAGGGCCATCCCGCTTTTCAGAGTTCAATACCAAAGAGGCAATTGATAAATCCGAAGCACTTCATCGCTGCTTTGGCCATTGGAACGGTTGTGTCAATAATGTTAATGATGGTTCCACGGATGTGGTGTGAATTGCTTCTTGGATACATATGGGGGCTCTTTGTCATTGTTGATACTCAACATATCAGCAATTGGATCGGTTACAGGGCGGGACGGCAAGGAATTCACGGGAAATTGTGGATGCACCAACGGACAGGATACTTGGTGCAATCGGGACGCTATTTTTCCTTCACACTATTTCTCGTGGTACTGTCGATTCTTTCGGGTTCCGTGGTCATTTACGGAGTGACAATAGCGGGACTCGTTTCTTCCTTGAGGCAATTGATTTGGCTAAAGAGAATTCCAAAGATAGAAAAAGATGACGCCCTTCGTGGAATAACGAATTCAGAAAGCACGGCGACATCTGAAAAAGTTGTTCAATGAATCAAAGCTGCTTCCGCAGTCGGAGTGCGTTCAACGCGATTCGACAAGAACCAGGGGCACCTTTCATCCTTGTACTGAAAGAGGCTTGATGGGGCTGGCACGCAACACTTTATTGTGGATCTCTGAAAACCGAAAGCTGCGCCAGGCACTGCCGAGGTACGCATTCATCCGCCGCGCCGTTTCGCGTTTCATGCCCGGCGAAGCATTGGCGGATGCCCTGAGAGCGGCCGAAGAGTTGAAGCCACAGTTGATCAGCACGGTTTTTACCCATCTCGGCGAGAACGTCACAGATGAACCCGAAGCGAGAAAAGACGCGGAAGAATACGTCGATGCCTTGCATCAGATCCAACGACGAGGACTGGATACCCACGTTTCTGTCAAACTTACTCATCTCGGGCTCGACCTGAATGAGAAAGCCTGCATCGACAATCTTGTTGCGATTGTTTCAGAGGCGAAGACGGTAGGCAATACGGTCTGGATCGACATGGAGCAGAGCCTCTATGTGGATCGGACACTCGACATCTATAAGCGAGTGCGGAAGGAGTTCCCGAATGTCGGTCTTTGTTTGCAGGCGTATCTCTACAGGACGGAAAAAGATCTGGACGGGCTTCTGCCGTACTCTCCTGCCATCCGTTTTGTGAAGGGGGCCTACAAGGAGCCGCATTCAGTTGCCTTCAAAAAGAAATCAGATGTTGACGCGAACTTCTTCATGCTCTCCTCAACGCTGATGCGGCACATAAGGACAGGCTCAAAGCTTGTCGTTGGCACGCACGACACAAGACTCATTGCGTCTCTCCAGGACAAGGCGGCGCAACTGGGGCTTTCGAACACGGATTACGAATTTCACCTTCTGTTTGGAATTCAGACGAGCGAGCAATTGCGGCTTGCGCGTGAGGGCTACCGCGTGAGAGTTCTGATTAGTTACGGGAGTTTTTGGTTTCCGTGGTATGTCCGGCGGTTGGCTGAGCGGCCGGCAAATGTTTGGTTTGTGATGCGAAAGATGTTCTCTTCCTAAGAACGAGTATGGAGTCCGACTCTTACTCCGGCTATTCGAAGAAGAAGTCGGACTTCTACCAATCAGGTGAGGTTTGAAATATGAAAGCACGCTTTGCTGTTGCAGTTCTTCTCACTGGACTTCTTGCGGGCTTTGTTTTGGCCCAGCCAAAGATGAAGATCGCGGTTATCCCAAAGGGAACCACGCACATATTCTGGAAATCGGTCGAAGCCGGGGCACGACAGGCAGGCAAAGAACTCGGAGTCGAGATCATCTGGAAGGGACCGCTGAAGGAAAATGACAGGGCCCAGCAGATTGCTATCGTGGAGCAGTTTGTCACGGAAGGCGTCACAGGAATCGTTCTTGCACCCTTGGACAACACAGCTCTGCAAAGGCCCGTCGCGGAAGCAATGGAGAAGAAGATCCCTGTTGTTATTTTTGACAGTGGATTGAAAGGCGAACCTGGCAAAGACTACGTGAGTTTTGTTGCGACGGACAACAAGAAGGGGGGCAAACTCGGTGGAGATCATCTCGCAAAGTTGCTCGGTGGCAAAGGGAACGTTGTGCTCCTGCGGTATCAGGTAGGATCTGCGAGCACCATGGAACGCGAGGAGGGGTTTCTCGAAGGAATAAGAAAAGTCGGTGGGCTCCGAATCACAGTGGACAATCGCTTTTCGGGAGCGACGGCAGGAGAGGCGAAAACAGCCTCGATGAACATCGTCGACAAACTCAAGGAAGCCAACGGAGTCTTCTGTCCGAACGAATCTTCGACGTTTGGTATGCTCCTGGCTCTCCGCCAAATGAATCTGGCGGGTAAGGTTCGCTTCGTGGGGTTTGACACTTCGCCTCCGCTCATCGAAGCGCTTCAGAGTGGTGAGATCGATGCGTTGGTGGCCCAGGATCCAACGCTCATGGGATATCAAGGCGTGAAGACGCTTGTCGCCAAACTTCAGGGGAAGGAAGTGCCGAAAACAATTGACACTGGTGTTCGATTGATCACTCGCGACAATCTCAACACTCCGGAAATTAAGAAACTACTCGGAAACTGACGCTGGATGACTCGAAGCAAACAAGGAGATGGAGCGATGAAAAAAATAGTTCTCATATTGATGGTGGTCGCTATGATAACTCAATCGGGCCTCGCACAAGGGAAGACGATGGCTCCCAATTTTACGGATGATGTGGCATTCCTGAAACAGCATGTGGATGTCATCGTCTTGTCGGACAAGACTGGATCCAACCAGGTAGCGGTGATACCGGGATATCAGTGCCGGGTCATGACCAGCACAGCTGGCGGAGCGCAGGGCATCAGTTACGGTTGGGTGAATCGTGATCTGATCTCTTCAGGTGAAAAGAAAGAACACATCAACGTTTACGGCGGTGAGGATCGATTCTGGATCGGGCCGGAGGGCGGGCAGTATTCGGTCTTCTTCAAAAAGGGTGATTCATTCGATCTTGATCACTGGTTTACACCGGCTTCCGTTGACACAGAGCCCTTCGAACTCGTCGGCAAGGCTCAGGATCGCGTGCATTGCCGTCGCTTGATCGAATTGACGAACTACTCCGGGACGACGTTCAATCTCGAAGTCAATCGGGAAATTCGTTTGCTTGACGCAAAGAGCGCAGAGAAGAATCTCGGTGTAACAATTAAACCGACCGTGAAGGTTGTGGCGTATGAATCGATAAACTCCGTCAAGAATATTGGAACGAAGGCCTGGGCCAAAGAGAGTGGCTTGCTCTCGATCTGGATCCTCGGAATGTTCAATGCGGCGGATGCAACCACGATTGTAGTGCCTTTCATGAAGGGCGAAGAGTCAAAACTCGGTCCTGTGGTCAACGATACGTACTTTGGCAAGGTGCCGGGAGAGCGGTTGATGATCAAGGACGGTGTGATGTATTTTGCTGCCGACGCCAATTATCGCAGCAAAATCGGCGTGCCGCCTCGTCGTGCAAAATCGATGTTTGGCAGCTACGACGCACTGAACAAGGTTCTGACGATCATTCAGTTTACGCTCCCCAAGGGGTCGAGCGACTATGTCAACTCTATGTGGGAGATCCAGAAAAAGCCGTTTGGCGGCGATGCCGTCAACAGCTACAACGATGGTCCCCCCAAACCCGGTGCCGCCCAGCTGGGTCACTTCTATGAACTTGAGACTTCGTCGCCCGCGCTCGCGTTGAAACCAAATGGGGCCGCTACTCACGTCAGCAGGACGATGCATCTTGAGGGACCGGAAAAAGAACTTGATGCAATCGCCCGTGCGACGCTTGGGGTCGGGCTTGAAGACATTAAAGCAGGTTTGAAAAAATAGGACCTCTGACCACCTCATCAAATGAAATCCTGGCTCAAAAATCTTGGCCCGGTGATAGGGCTTGTGTTTGTGTTCGCACTGTTTGCGATCCTCACGCCCGACAAGTTTGCCACCGCCAGCAATCTCCAATTGATGCTCCTCCAGACTGCCGTCGTGGGAACTGCAGCTCTTGGGATGACCGTCGTGATCATCAGCGGCGGTATTGATCTGTCCGTTGGTTCCGTCATTGCTCTCACAACGGTCATCGTCGCTCTTCTTTTGAATAGCGGAGCCCCGCCTCTTGTTGCAGCCATGGGTGGAGTTCTTGCAGGTATGATCTGCGGATCCATGATTGGCCTTCTCATCACTCAAGTCAGGCTCGCGCCGTTTATCGTGACGCTTGGGATGTGGGGTGCATTGCGGGGAGCGGCGAAAGGCCTCGCCGGCGAAACGATGATCGTAACCCCGGGAACATGGCTCACAAAGCTTCTCAATACGCTCACGGATCAACAGTCGTGGATGCTGTTCCCGCCCGGAGTGTGGTTAATGCTCCTCCTCGCGGTCATTGTCGGAATCGTACTGAAGTACACCCGCCCGGGGCGCCACGTTTTTGCGGTCGGCTCCAACGAAATCGCTGCGAGGATTTGCGGCGTTTCCGTTGAACGAACGAAGCTGATGGTCTATGTCATTGGCTCCGGATTCGCGGCATTGGCGGGGGTTTTGCAGTACTCCTACCTGACGGTCGGCGATCCCACAACTGCATCAGGGATGGAACTGGATATCATCGCTGCCGTCGTCATCGGCGGCGGTAGCCTTGCCGGTGGCGAGGGAAGCATCATGGGAAGTTTGGTCGGAGCCCTCATTATGACGACCGTGGCCAACGGTTGTACAAAAATGGAATTGCCCAACTGGGTGCAGGAGATCGTCGCCGGAGCGATCATCGTGATCGCCGTCTCCCTCGATCGATTTCGCCACCGGAAGTATCATGACTAGTTTGTGCCCCCCCTTCCGTCCTCTCACATCAATACACTGAGAAACTATGACACTCACTATCTTCAGAACCGTGATCATTCTGGTCCTTGGTACACTCATTGCCGAAGGTTCATCCAATCCTCTCATCACAAAGAGTGAACCTGCGATCTCCATCATTCCCAAACCTCTCTCTCTAAAAAGAGATGACGGGACTTTCCTTGTCACGAAAACGACGAGTGTTTTGTACAGTGGTCTTGGTGAGATCCAGCGCATCGCCGAAGTGCTTGCCTCCCGGTTGAGGAAGTCAACGGGATACCCGATCGTTGTCGCGCCCCTTACGTCAGGGAGCAAACTCGAAGATGCAATCGTCGTTTCGCTGTCCGGCAATGACAATCTTGGCTCAGAGGGGTACCAACTGATAGTAACTCGCAAGCTCGTGCGTATTGAAGCGACTACTCCCGCGGGTGCGTTCTACGGCGTCCAGACGCTGTATCAGATTCTGCCCGTTGAGATTGAAAAAAGCGCACCAACAGAAAACGTTGCATGGTCAATTCCTTGCGTGCGGATCGAGGACAAACCCCGATTCTCGTGGAGGGGGATGCATCTCGACGTCGGTAGGCATTTTTGCTCGATGGATTCAGTGAAACGATACATTGACATGATCGCCTCGTACAAAATAAACACCTTCCACTGGCATCTCACGGAGGACCAGGGGTGGCGCATCGAAATCAAGAAGTATCCGCGACTGACGACTGCCGGTGCGTGGCGGAAGGAGACGATGGGGAATAGGACACCGCACGGCGGCTTCTATTCACAGGATGAAGTTCGGGAGATCGTTGAATATGCCCGTCAGCATTTCATTACTGTTGTACCGGAAATTGAGATGCCAGGTCACTCGCAGGCAGCATTGACAGCGTATCCAGAACTCTCGTGCTCCGGCGGACCGTTCGCGGTGGCCACAGAATGGGGAGTGTTCAATGATGTCTACTGCGCGGGAAATGAAAAGACCTTCCGGTTTGTCGAAGAGGTCATCGACGAGGTGTCGGCTCTGTTCCCGGGTCCGTTCTTTCACATCGGTGGCGATGAATGTCCGAAGGTTCGATGGAGCAATTGCAAGCGCTGCCAGGATCGGATTGCAGCGAATGGTCTGAAGAATGAGCAGGAACTTCAAAGTTACTTCGTCAAACGGGTCGAACAGATGCTCAGTGCCCGCGGCAAGCGCTTGGTGGGATGGGATGAAATTCTCGAGGGCGGTCTGCCGCCAAAAGCGACGGTGATGTCGTGGCGGGGAATAGAGGGTGGTATCGAGGCAGCGAAGTCGGGACATGATGTTGTCATGACGCCGACGTCACACTGCTACTTTGACTATTATCAGGGTGCAGCAGGTGAGCCGAAGGCCATCGGAGGATTTCTGCCGATCGACACAGTCTATTCATACGAACCGGTTCCTGCTGCCTTGTCGCCAGAAGAGTCGAAGCATGTTCTTGGTGCTCAGGGAAATGTCTGGACTGAGTGGATGCCGAACTATCGGCAGGTCGAATATATGGCGGCCACACGGATGATAGCGTTGAGCGAAGTGGTGTGGACGGTAAAGTCCCAGCGCAATTTCAAAGATTTCATGCAAAGGATGACTCCGCACTATCAGCGTCTCGCACTGCGCGACATTAATTTCCGTGTCCCGATGCCGATCGGAGGTGGTGGCCGGAAGGTGATCTTCAAAGACACGATTGCGGTCATGACAAATCCGGTTCCGGACGCGACAATCTATTATACGCTCGATGGGCAGGAGCCAACCACGTCGTCACCAACGTACACAAAGCCGATACCCATCAAAGGCGACCAAACGCTCAAAGCAATGCTCCAGATTCCCGGAGTGAAGGCAAGTTCAACGATCACGACCTCGTTTCTGACGGTGGACCCGAACGTCAATGGAATTGCGTACAACTATTTTGAGGATGTCTGGGTTCTGCTTCCCGATATGGCTCTCATGAAGCCGTTGAGGTCGGGGAAGACGTTCGATTTGAGTTTCGCGTACCTGCCTCATCGCTGGGGAGACTACGGATTCCAATTCAAATGCCTCATTGATCTTCCGAGCGATGGCGACTACATACTTTTTCTTGCGTCAGATGACGGAAGCAAGCTGTTTCTGGATGACAAGCTGTTGATCAACAATGATGGACTCCACAGCACGATGGAGCTCAACGGCAAGGCGACGCTGGCCAAAGGCAAGCACAAGTTGGAAGTGTGGTACTTCCAGTCAGGCGGAGCGTCCGACCTCTTTGTCTCTCTTGAGGGCCCGGGTATGCCAAAACAGCAGATCCCTCCGAGAATGTTGACACTTCAATAGGGATGACGCAACTTCGATCGATCTTGCGACGTCTCGCGAGGTGGTAGTTTGTTGATGAAATCACTGTTACTACGAGGTTGGAGCTATGAAAATCCGTCGACGAGACTTTCTTAAAGCGGCAAGCGGTCTGGCGATGGGGTCGGTCGCGAGTTCGGTTTCTTCGTTTGGAGCCAATCGATCATCTGAACCGATCGAGAAACCAAAGGTCGCCGTATTCTTCGAGCCGTCGTTTCCGGCAGTGGATGGCTTGGCGCTGGATCGCTCGATTTTGGACCGAGCCTTCGCTGGCTACGACGTTGCGTTTCTGGGACTGAAAGATCTCAAAGAAAAACTCAGCGCTGATTCGTTTCAGCTTCTTGTTCTGCCCTACGGCTCGGCGTTTCCCAAGGAGGCATGGGTTCCTGTTTCGCGCTATCTTCGCGAAGGCGGAAACTGGTTAAACCTCGGTGGAGTCCCGTTCTCGAGACCTGTGGTGAAGACAAAAGATGCTTGGCGCAAAGAGGTCCGCCAGACAGAATACCACAAAAAGCTCGGTATCACCCAGGCATTCCCGGTTTCAACGTCGGCGGTCAAGGCATACAAAGATGTAGGTTCTCATGAGCTGGCAGATCAGTTTAAGGCGACGGAAGTATATGAGTTCTACGTCCGATTTACCGTAACGAAAGATTTTCCCGATGAAGATGGAACTGGAGGCGCGCGGGACGCACGCTTGGACCCGCTGGTGTTTGGCCTCGACAAAGACGATCGGAGGCTCGTCGCACCGATTCTTCAGATCGATCGTTTGCAGGGAGACTTCGCAGGAGGGCGATGGATTCTGGCCAACTTCTCGGGTTCAATATCCCCGAAAGCAATCCGCACGCTTGCCGACGTAGCACTGCTCGGCGCGATAGAGTTTACCGTTCGAACATCGTTTGCTTCGTACCGTGACGGTGAAATTCCGTCAGTTACTCTGCAATTGCGCCGGCCCAAAGGGGATGTTGAGCATATCGCAACAAGGGAGTGCGAACTTGAGCTTCTGGATGCAAGAGGAAACTCATTGGATCTCCTGAAAGTCCCGTTACAGGGAAAGGGTGTGTTGGCGTTGGGCATCGTGACGCTGAGCGGAAAGAAGAAACTCTCGCCGGGGCTCTATCGCGTTGCTGCGACGCTCCCCCTGCCTTCAGGTGACGATTCTCTCCGCCATACCTCCGGATTCTGGATGCGTGATGAGCAACTACTGTCATCAGGGAAGCCATATGGGTTGGACAACAACTACATCCTCCGGGACGGAAAGCCTTTCCCCGTAACCGGCACGACTTACATGATTTCAGATGTGCATCGGAAGTTTCTTCTGGAGCCGAATCCGTTTCTCTGGGATAAAGACTTTGCGGAGATGAAGCAGGCGGGGATAAATATGGTCCGGACCGGAATATGGACGGGTTGGAAAAACATGATGCTGGATGTCCGTGCGCCCAATGAAGCAGCCCTGCGTTCGCTCGATGCTTTTGTCCTGACAGCGAGGAAGCACGATATTCCTCTGATCTTCACGTTGTTCGCATTCGTCCCCGAACAATGGGGAGGAGAGAATCCCTATCTCGATCCGCGTTCCGTCAACGCGCAGAAGGAATTTGTGAGTACACTAGCGCTCAGATTCCGAACGGTCAACGATCTTTTCTGGGATTTGATCAACGAACCGTCTTTCTGTAATCCGAAGCAGCTATGGACGTGCAAACCTAACTATGACAGATTCGAGAGCACAGCCTGGGCCAACTGGCTGAACGACCGGGTGAAAGATGAAGGAGATCCCGAACGGGCGATGCAAATCCAGGAGATGCATCGGGCTACGGCAGATGAGCCGGCCTCGCTGCCGACACCGCAGGATTTTTCGGATCTGAATATTTTCGATGAACATCGTCCCATCAAGGCCGTCGATTATCGTCTGTTCGCGCAGGAGATGTTCCGTTTGTGGATCGACCAGATGACTTCGGCCATCAGGAGCAACGGCAACTCTCATCAATTCATCACGATCGGTCAGGATGAAGGTGGAACCGGTGACAGACCCAATCCTCAATTCTTCAGTGACCGCGTTGAATTTACCTGCATCCACAACTGGTGGCTGAATGATGATCTTGTCTGGGATAACGTGCTCACCAAGGCGCCCGGTAAGCCCAACCTTGTCGAAGAAACGGGCGTCATGTTTTACGAAAAAATGGATGGGAGCGCATGGAGAACAGAGATCGATGCTGCCCGCCTCCTTGAGCGCAAGCTCGCCATTTCGATGGGAATCGGCGGGGCCGGATTCATTGAATGGATTTGGAATACCAATCCTTTCATGAAGTCAGACAATGAGGCCGCCATTGGCCTTTTCCGCGTAGACGGCACATTCAAGCCTGAACTGCGCACGGTGACGGAATATGCACGCTTTTTTGCTTCCCAGCGACACCTTATGCAGGGGAAGCAGAATGAGGAAGTGGTTCTTATCATACCTCATTCGAATATGTTTTCAACGCGAAATTCCGCTTCTGATGCAACGCGCCAGTCGGTAAGGACAATGTACTATCAGTGCAACGTCCCCATGCGTGCAGTTTCGGAGTACCGATTGAATTTACTCAAAGAGGTCCCGCAACTCCTGATCCTTCCCTCGCCGGGGGTGCTGACTGACGGCGCGTGGAGTCAAATTGTTGAGCTTGTCGAAAATGGTGCAGCGCTCCTCCTGACCGGCACCATCGACGCTAATGAGCACTGGTTGGAACGACCGCGTCTGAAGCAGCTCGGGATCGATTGCTCTACACGCCCCGTCACACAAGAAGAATCCCTCATCATTGGTCGCAAAGAATATCGGCTCAGCTATCGCGGTGAGAAGCTTCAACGCATCGAGAAGTCCGTCGTGAAAGAAGGTGAGACGCCGGCAATCTCGATCGTTCGGCGCGGGAAAGGCAAGATCTTCTGGTCCCCCTTGCCTGTAGAAATCTCCGATACGCCCGACACTACAGCTGCTCTCTATCGATATGCGCTCAAGGAAGCCGGAGTAGCCTCGGTCTGTGAAGTTGATCAGCGGGATTCGTCCGTGTTGATCGCGCCAACGGTATTCAACGATGCCGTCCTGTACACCCTCGTATCCGAATGCGATCGTGATGTTGAAGCGAAGTGGACTCATAGCGAATCGAGAACGCCGTTGAGCATAACTGTTCGGGCACAGCGATCGGCACTTGTGTTTGTGAATCGTAAAACCGGGAATACTCTGGCGCAATGGAACTGATGCCTAGTCACTCAGGAAAAGGATGATCGTATGAAACGTCGAACGTTTATCAAGACTGCATCCCTTGCAGGTGCCGCAACAATGATCACGAAGAACGCGCTTTCGGAACCACGCTCGGGTTTCCTCTCGCATGCCGAGACAGGATCCAAGGGCCCAATTATTCTTTCCACGTGGGATTTCGGCAAGGAAGTGCCTCAGTCCGCCCTCAAAGCGCTCGAAGCCGGTGGAACTGTTGTCGACGCGGTTGAAAAAGGCGTCATGGTTCCTGAAGCAGATCCAAAAGTGACGAGCGTCGGATACGGCGGATTCCCTGATCGAGACGGGAAGGTCACACTCGATGCCTGCATCATGGATGGTGAAGGCAATTGCGGCTCAGTCCTTTTTCTGGAACACATCATCCATCCGGTCTCAGTCGCACGGCTCGTGATGGAGAAAACGCAGCACGTGATTCTTGCAGGAGACGGAGCACTGCAGTTTGCGCTGGAAAACGGTTTCAAGAAGGAAAACCTCTTGACTCCGGAGGCTGAAAGAGCCTGGAAGCAATGGCTTAAGACAAGCAAGTACAATCTTCCGAAGGTGGACAAGGACAACCATGACACCATTGGTCTCCTCGCAATGGACGCAAAGGGAAACATGGCGGGTGCATGTACGACGAGCGGAATGGCTTGGAAAATACGCGGAAGAGTCGGAGATTCGCCCATCATCGGCGCCGGGCTCTATGTTGACAGCGATGTTGGCGGAGCGACTTCCACAGGCATCGGGGAAGCTGTCATTAAGGTCGCTGGGAGTTTTCTGGTCGTCGAGTTGATGCGAAACGGCAAGTCACCTCAGGATGCTTGTCGGATTGCGCTCGAGCGCATCGTTCACAAGCAACCGAAGTACGCAGAAGGGAAGGATTTCCTTGCGGGCTTCGTTGCGCTGAACAAAGCGGGTGAAGTCGGCGCAATGAGCTATCGCAAAGGATTGCAGTACACGTTGCACAAAGACGGCGTGACGAAAGTATATGACGCCGAGTACATCGCAAAATAGGAGACGATCGTTGATCCTCGAAGTCTGCGTGGATTCTGCCGAATCCGCCATCGCTGCACAACGAGGTGGCGCAGGGAGGGTGGAACTGTGCGCTGATCTTGAGCACGGGGGAGTCACGCCAAGTGCTGGGTTGATGAAATCTGTACGGGAGAACGTCGCCCTGAACATCCATGTGATGATCCGGCCGCGGCCTGGGGATTTCTGCTATTCCGAGGCTGAATTCTCGGAGATGAAGAGGAACATCCGGGAAGCAAAAGCACTGGACGTTGATGGTCTTGTTTTCGGAATCCTCTCCAGCGATGGAAGGATCGACGCTGAGAGAAATGCGATCCTCCTGGAGATGGCCCGGCCATTGTCCGTGACGTTTCATCGTGCATTTGATGAGACGATTGATTTGTTCGCGGCACTTTCAGAATTAACTCGGCTTGGATTCAATCGAGTATTGACGTCGGGAGGGATGCCGTCTGTAGAAGCCGGCTTGCAAACGCTTACCCGTCTTGTTCACGCAGCTGAGTCTTCGATGAAGATTCTTGCCGGCGGCGGTATTACTCATGAGAATGTCGCAAATGTCGTCGAGCAGACAGGTGTTGACGAGATCCATGCGCTAAGGTCCGTATCGACTATGCTCGTGCTAGGTTCCTCTGATGCCAAGTTCGTTCACTCTCCTCGAATGGTTGCGGATGCTTCCAAGGTCCGATGGATGGTTGAAACCCTTCAGCGTCTCTCATCGCTGAAATGAGAACGCGCAGTTCAGCTGGATCAATGACACTCCAAAATGCTTGATTTTCCAATCAAGAACGCGTAAGCTACACCAAGAACACTGGGTATTGTCGTCTCAAGGACGACCGGCAGTTGTTGCCGAGTATGCCTCCATCTCGAACAAATAATCACTCTCTCAAAGCAAGGACAACCCCTGATGCAATCCATTCAACTTGCATTTTCCGATTGGCTCATCATCGCCCTCTATTTCGGCTTTGTGCTGGGGATTGGCTGGTACCTCAGGCGATTCACGAAAAATGAAAATGACTTCTTTCTTGCAGGACGGAAGAACAGTGCCTGGGTTGCCGGGCTTGCATTTCTTTCGGCGAATCTCGGAGCGCTTGAACTCCTCGGCATGACAGGCAACACCTTCAAGTACGGAATGTATGTCGCGCACTTCTACTGGATTGGCGCTATTCCCGCCATGCTTTTCTTGGGTTTGTACATGATGCCATTTTACTACAGCAGTCGCATCAAGTCGGTGCCGGGATACCTCAAACTTCGATTTGACGAAAAGACCCGGGTGCTGAATGGAATTGCGTTTGCCGGGATGACACTGCTCGTCTCAGGTATCAATCTCTACGCAATGGCGCTTGTCATGCACACATTCCTTGGCTGGGACTGGAATGTCAGCATGTGGATTTCGGCGGCGACAGTTGCTGCGTATGTGACATTGAGCGGGTTGATGTCCGCGATCTTCACGGAGATCATCCAGTTCTTCCTCATCTGGTTCGGGCTCTTTCTTGTTTCGATCCTCGGGATCGTCGAGATCGGCAGCATCCATGACATTTTCCATCGAGTCGATGAACTCTACAAGACTGTCTCCTATTCGACCTTGTGGTCTTCAAGCGGTGATCCGTCTCAAAACGGAATGCTCATTACGTGGGGTGGCATAGCTCTTGGACTCGGGTTTGTTCTCTCATTTGGCTATTGGACCACGGATTTTCTCGTCGTCCAGAGAGCATTTTCCGCGAAAGATCTGCGGACGGCACGGATGACTCCAATTCTTGCTTCGTTCTTTAAGATGGCCGTTCCATTCATCGTCATTCTCACAGGCTTGATCGCCATTGTGCTTGCCAACGATCCTAAGAGTGGATTCGCTTTGTTGCAGGACGGCGGACAGGTCAATTATGACTCCGCTTTGCCCCTCTTGATTGCCCGGTACTATCCTGCGGGACTTGTCGGTCTGGGCGTCACGGCACTGCTTGCGGGATTCATGGCCGGTCAGGCTGGAAATATCAGTGCCTTCAACACAGTGTGGACATACGATATTTATCATTCAGTTCTGAACAGGAAAGCCTCAGATGCACATCTGCTCCGGATGGGTCGCGCTGCCACTATTGTGGGTATTTTGCTGAGTGTTGGCACAGCGTATTGGGCAAAGAGTTTTCCGAGCATCATGGACTACATGCAGGCAATTTTCTCATGGGTCAATGCTCCATTGTTCGCCACCATGCTTCTTGGAATGTTCGTACGATGGATTACCCCCAACGGAGCTTTCTGGGGTCTCTTGGCCGGGATGGGATCGTCGTTCACCATGTTTCTTGCCGTCAAATTCAGTTGGATCGACCCTCGACTGATCACGTTATCGAGTGTTCAGAGCGACATGGCTTCCAATTTCTGGAGGGCATGGTGGGCTTGGTTGATTTGTTTCGTCTTTACGATTGTCATCAGCCTCTTCACCAAGAAGAAACCGGAGGCGGAGCTCGTCGGACTCGTGAAGGGTCTAACGCCCGCAGCCGCTGCGGATGGAATCCTCTGGTACCGAAAGCCCGAGACGTTTGCCGTACTCGCTGTGATTATCCTGATCATTCTGAATATCTACTTCTGGTAACCGGGAGCTCCGATGGAAAAAGAACCAAAAGAAATGAAGCCAATCTGGTATTTTGTCGGTCTCATGCTCAGCGCCATGGGAGCTGTGGTCGTCATTGCCGGTGTCGCAAACTACCTCAGCCCGCCAGCGAGAGAGACAGTGCTCTCTCGACTTCACCCGGAACTGTGGTGGGGAGTGGTGATGATCGTCGCCGGACTCGTGTTCTTCTTCTCAAATCGACGCTCGGAGACCGAATAACGGGCACTCTATCGTGACGATTCGCCAAGCAGATATTGAATCGGTGTTTCGCGAAAAAGTTGGAAGGCGGCTCGATCGGGTCATTGTGCGATCGCCGGGGCGGGTCAACCTAATCGGGGAACACACGGACTACAATGAGGGTTTCGTCCTTCCCGCGTCAATCGACAGAGCGTTGATTTTTGTCGTGTCAGCCCGCAATGATGGCCTCTGCTGCTTCTACGCCGCTGACTTGAAGGATGAGTTTTCCGTTGCACTCACCTCAATCGAGCGGACGCAGAAAGGATGGCCGAACTATCTTCTCGGTGTCATCGAAGAACTGAAGAAGATGGGGCTCAGCATTCCTGGCTGTGATGTGGTGTTCGGCGGAGATATCCCGATCGGTGCGGGGATGTCCTCATCGGCCGCCGTTGAATGCGGGTTCGCGTTCGCTCTGAATCAATTGTTCAATTTCGGGATCAGCAGCATGGAGTTAGTGAAGCTCGGTCAACGTTGCGAGAACAACTTTGTCGGCCTCAACTGCGGGATCATGGACCAGTTTGTCAACATCTTCGGCGAAGACAGAAAAGTTCTGAAGATCGATTGCCGATCTCTTGCATTTGAATATTTCCCGTTCGAACGAGACGATCTCGCCCTCGTGCTGTGTGAGACAGAGGCGAAGAGATCCCTCGCCTCTTCAGAATACAACATTCGACGCCGACAATGCGAGACCGGGGTTGGAATTCTTCAGAAACACAAGCGGGAGATCAGAAGTCTGAGGGACGTCAGTCCGGAGCTTCTCAACGAGCATCGCAATGAGATGGAGCCGATCATCTTCCAGAGATGTGCATACGTCGTCGGGGAAAATCAGCGTGTGCTTCAGGCGTGTGAAGATCTTCATCGGAATGATTTTCGAGCATTCGGCGGGCAGATGTATCTGTCGCATTCTGGACTCAGGGACGGATATCAGGTGAGCAGTCCTGACCTGGATTTCCTGGTGGATGCTGCTTCGTCGATTGACGGTGTGCTGGGTGCAAGGATGATGGGAGCCGGATTCGGGGGCTGCACCATCAATTTGGTCGAGCAAAAGGGCGTCGACAACTTTGTCGAGGAAATGAAGAAAAGCTATCGTCACCGAACAGGCAAAGAAAGCAACGTGTACGTGACGCACATTCAGTCGGGAACGTGTTTGTTGCCGATGATTGAAAACTAGCAAAGGGAATCAATCGTGGTATCACCCCGCGTTGTGTGCGGAATCCAAGCTTCTATGGTCTCTTCATCACTGTTCTTTAGATTTCCATCGATCCGTTTTGTGTCGAGAATCCTCGGTCTCGCTGCGGCGCTAAGGTGTTTGACGTTCTGTAGCGCACAATCTATCAAGGATCTCGACGTCTCGACGACTCACGGCATCGTTGTTCACTCATTTCTCGCTGAAGATGGCAATCGGATATCCTGCAGAGACAGTCTTCCGCTCTTCACTTTTGAGCTTAACGATTCAGTCGTGAATTCGTTGAGCCTTACCGCTAGCCGTGGCGGTGATAGCCTGTCCTGGACTCACGCTTCGGGAATCAGTGGCTCCGTCAGGGTTGAGAGAGATTTCAGCCCGGGTTGGAGGGCTTTGCTGACCTTCCGCAACTCGTCGGGTCAGAAACAGCAAATCTCGAACGTTGTTCCTCTCGGCAGGGGGTCGGATCATGTTTACATTATTTCAGCGGGCTCTTCAGACTTCATTCATCGACTAAGCCGGTCGCAACTTTTCAGGCCGGGGGTGGGGCCGATTGGTGTTGTCTTGCCGGACAATGCATGGGAGATGGGATTCTGTGACGCTCTTGTCTCGCCGTCACGATCGTTGGCAGCCATCGCACGAAGGACAGCATCAGGAAAGGCGGATGAGCGCCGGTTCCGGACGATTCTCGAACCCGGAGGTTTTGTTCAATATGACTTACATATTGATGGCCATGCCGGCGATTGGCGCGAGGGACTGCGGATGATGTTTCAGAAAAGGTGGCTGTACGATCTCGAGAGCTTTGATGACGGACTCTATGCGCGAAAGGATCTCGAGTGGATTCGTCACAGTTATCTTCTGCTCCTTCAATTTGCCTGGGACAAGAAGTATTATGATGCTCTTGAACAGAAGTGCATTTTTGATGAATTCATGACTGCTCAGGACAAGGTCCTTGGCGGCTATGATGCATACATGATCTGGCCCACTTGGCCTCGCCTTGGTTTGGACCAGCGGAATCAATGGGACATGTACCGCGATCTCCCCGGCGGTCTCGATGAGCTGCGGCGTCAGGCCCAGGTGATGCATCAACGCGGCGGCCGGTATTTCATCTCCTACAATCCCTGGGATGAGAGTACACGACACGAAGAGCACATCACGGGGATGGAATCACTTCTGAAGTGCATCGATGCCGACGGAGTTGTGCTGGACACGTGGGGAGAGTCGAACAAGGAGTTTCAGGCTGCAGCGGATCGAGTGAAGCCGGGCATTGTCCTGTACAGCGAGGGGATGGCCGTGCCCAAAGACATGCCTGCGATTGTTGCCGGGAGAGTGCATGATGCTCTTTTCATGCCGCCACCATTGAATCTCAACAAGCTTATTAAACCCGAGAATGCGATCTTCCGCGTCGTTCAACTTGCTGAGGGGCGCATTCACCGAGAGTCGGCTGTCTCTTTTTTCAATGGCTATGGTGTGGAGCTGAACATCATGCGACCGGGTCGACCTGATTGGATGGATGAAGAGTTCACGTATCTTGGCAGGACGACAAAGATACTGCGCGAGAATTCATCTGTATTCCTCAGCCATGACTGGACGCCTCTGATTCACACAGCGACCGACAGCATCTGGGTCAATCAATGGCCCTCAGATTCGAAAACTCTCTACACGGTGTATAGCCTCAAGCCGGAAGGATATAACGGACCACTGTTTGAAGTGCAGCGGACAACAGGAGGCCATTATTTGAGTCTGTGGCATCACGAAGAGCTTCAGCCGGTGACTCTCAGCAATCGGACATTCGTGCCGGCAACGGTCGAGGGTTTCAGCAGGTCGTGGCTTGGCACACGGCGTGAAGGTAATGTCGACTGCATTGCCTGGTTGCCGAATGTCCTCAGTGTCAAATTGAATCAGGACTCGCTCTCTTTCGATGCAGGCCGCGGGAACAAGGTGATCGTTTGGGCCGGGATGCCTTCCTACAGTTGCCGTTTTGTGGAATTCCCGGTTGGGGCTCGAACAATCTCTCTGCGAGGACAGCTTGGATCGCATGAAGAAAAAATCGTAGTCCAGCTGTTCGATGGAAAAGAACTTCTGGATGAGCGCGTAGTCAACGTACCACTTGCGACGCCCAGGATTATATCGAAAGTTGAACGAACTCGAGCCGCAGAAAGTGCTCCCTCCGGGATGGTCGCGATTCCTGCTGGAGTATTCACATTCAAAACATCGAGGAGCTTTCTCAGCCCGAATGAAACGATTCCCTATCCGGACTATGCCGACGGCCGCAGCATTTTTGTTCAGCGGTTCTTCATCGATGTCTATCCGGTCACGAACGCACAGTTCAAGTCATTTGTTACTGCAACGAGTTACAAGCCGAAAGACTCGACGAACTTTCTGAAGCATTGGATTGCGGGAAAACCCCCGAAAGGTCTGGAGCATCATCCTGTGGTCAATGTAAGTCTAGACGACGCAAAGGCTTACGCCCGTTGGTCAGGGAAACGCCTCCCAACGGAGGCCGAATGGCAATATGCGGCTCAGGGCACTGACGCAAGGAAATATCCGTGGGGGGATCAATTCGATTCGACGAGGTGCAACAACAGCCTCGGCCGAACGACGGCCGTCGACCAATTTCCGTCAGGGAAAAGTCCATTTGATGTGATGGATCTTGTTGGAAATGTGTGGCAGCTGACGAACGACGTCTACGACAACGGAAGCAACTACTTCGGAATTATTCGTGGCGGTTCTTTTTACAATCCGAAGGCAAGTGTTTGGTATATTCAGGGTGGTCCCCAGCGTGTCGACAATCCGCAGATTCTTTTGATGGTTGGTCAAGGATTAGACCGAAATGCCACGGTCGGTTTCCGTTGCGTCAAAGATACGGAACCACGAAACTAGTTCACAGGTTGAAATAAGAAAACGAGGAGAGGACGAGTGAGAACGAACGGAGAAATCGTATGCATCCATTAATCAAGGGATTGCTCACAGAGCCGACAGTGGTTACCGACGGTGCTTGGGGATCGCAGATTCAAAACCTTGGACTCGCACCGGGCGAATGTCCGGACAACTGGAATCTCGTCAACCCGGCCGCCATCGAGCAGGTTGCGTCATCGTATGTCGCCGCCGGAAGTCGGATTATTCTGACCAACACGTTTGGTGCAAATAGAATAATGCTCGAACGCCACGGCCTTTCAGACAAAGCGCCGGCCATAAACAAGGCAGGCGCAATGATCTCCCGGAAAGCTGCTCACGACAAAGCCTTGGTGTTCGGCTCAATCGGCCCGACAGGGAAGATGGTCTTTTCGGGTGAGGTCTCGGAGAGCGAACTCAACGAAGCATTCGCAGAGCAGGCAGTTGCACTCGCCGAGGGAGGAGTTCACGGTTTTGTCATTGAAACGATGAGCGAGTTGGCCGAAGCGCGGATTGCACTCAAGGCAGTACAACGCCTTGGTCTCCCTGTGGTTGTCTCGATGACGTATGATTCCGGCAAGGGATTTGAGAGGACTATGATGGGTATTACGCCGGAGGAGGCTTCAGAAGAACTCAAAGTTGCGGGCGCCGACGTGATAGGGGCCAACTGTGGTATGGGGACAGAATACATCGTCTCCATATGTTCGCGACTGAGGTCGACGACGAATCTTCCCATCTGGATCAAACCCAACGCCGGATTGCCGGAAGTCATCGACGGCAAAGTGACGTACAACTCAACGCCGGAGAGTTTCGCCGGTTATGCACTCAAGATCCAGGCTGCCGGCGCGAATTTCATCGGTGGATGCTGCGGCACAAATCCTGAATACATCCGTGCGCTGAAAAGAGTACTGAGCCAGAAGGCGTAGATCGTCGTGTGACTAAGCTCTCGCGTATTACGAAGGACTTATGAGACCGGATTTTGAAACGCTTCTAACAACTTTGCGAAGGGGCAAAGGGAGTCACGTTCCCATGATCGAACTGGGCGTCCACCCATCGATCAAAGAAAAGCTCATGGGGACGCCTGTCATGACCCTACAAGATGATGTCGAGTTCTGGCAGAAGGCCGGTTACGACTATGTGAAGCTTCAACCGGTTGCGGATTTCAATCCTTCAAAAATCGGGCTCGGCGACCATGTAACATTCAATGAAGATGGAACGCTCTTTCGGACGTGGGCCTCCGAAACCTCCGGGGTTATCTCTAACCCAGAAGATTTCGGACGATACCAATTTCCCGAGAAAGCTGATTTCGACTATTGGAAGTTTGAACAAATACGATCCATTCTGCCGGAAGGGATGGGTGTCATCGGCCAATACGGCGACATCTTCACGATGACATGGGAAATGATGGGGTTTGAGGCCTTTTCGTTGGCAATCTATGAAAATCCCGATTTCGTGAAGGAACTGAATCGGAAAATCGGCGAGCTCGTGATGAGCATGTTCGAATATTTCGCACAATCCGATGCCGTCGATGCGCTTTGGTATAGCGATGACATCGCGTTCACCGGAGGACTGCTCGTCTCTCCCGAAACACTCCATGAGTATTTCTTTCCGTGGCTCCGCCGGATCGGCGATCTCGCACGGAAATACAACAAGCCATTGCTTTACCATACCGATGGCGTTCTGTGGGATGTGTTCGATGAGATTATCGCCTGTGGGGTTGACGCAATGCATCCCATTGAACCAAAGGCGATGGACATTGGAGAGGTGAAGGCCCGGTACGGCGACAAGTTGTGTCTCCTGGGAAATGTCGATGTCGATATCCTCTCACGAGGCACGACAGAACAGATCCGCAGCATCGTGAAAGAGAACGTGGCAAAAGCGGGCTACAATGGCGGCTATTGTGTGGGGTCGGGCAACAGCATTCCCGAATATGTGAAGTATGAGAACTACCTGGCTCTTCTTTCCGCCACACGTGAATTTGGCGGTGGCTGATCTTCTCAATCCAATCTGATGACCTTCCCGGAAACTTTTTCGACCCACTCTGGCAACAAAAAAAGGATGTACTCCATGAACCCATTTGCCCGATTGTCTCTCCTGGCACTGCTCGATTTCCTTCTGGCGTTCATCGCGCTAGTTCCCTTCGTCGCATCCGCACAGGAAACGAAACTCCCGTATCAAAACTCATCGATCGCGACCGAACAACGGATCGACGACCTTCTCGCGAGAATGACTGTTGTGGAGAAGGTCTCACAACTGCAATGTACGCTCAAGAAGATCGAATGGGGAAAAACCCTGACGGTGGTTGGCATCGGGGGCATCGGCCCGATCTATCGTTCGTTGAGCCCGAAAGAAGAAGCGGAGAAGATCAACGAAATTCAGAAACTCTCGATGGAGAAGACGCGGCTCGGTATTCCTATCATCGTCCATGATGAAGCCCTCCACGGTCTTGTCTCAAACCAGGCGACGAGTTTTCCCCAGGCGATCGGTCTGGCTGCAACATGGGATGTCGATCTCATGGCAAGGGTCGCGACTGTGATCGGAAAAGAAACGAGAAGCCGGGGAGTAAGGCAGGTGCTGTCACCCGTAGTGAATATTGCCCGTGATGCGCGTTGGGGAAGAGTAGAAGAGACTTACGGCGAAGATCCATACCTGCAGTCTCGTATGGCAGTCGCATTCTGCAAAAGTATCGAAGGCGAAGGCGTGTTGACAACGCCGAAGCACTTCATTGCAAACGTCGGTGACGGGGGACGGGACAGCTATCCTATAAGTCTCACGGAGAGGGAACTTCGTGAAGTATATTTCCCCCCGTTCAAAGCTGCATTTCAGGAGGCGAAGGCATGGTCAGTGATGGCATCGTACAATTCCATCGATGGAACGCCGGCTTCTTCGAACAAGTGGCTGCTGACGGATGTCTTGAGGAAGGAGTGGGGATTCAAAGGTCTTGTCGTCTCGGACTATGGTTCGGTCGCAGGAATCATGGAGAAGCACTTCGTGGCGGCGACTCCGAAGGAAGCAGCAATCAAGGCAGTCGAGGCTGGAATGGACATGGAACTGCCCGATATCGACTTTTATGGTGCGCCGTTGCTGGAAGCCGCGAAAGACGGATCTGTTTCGATGAAGGCTGTGGATGACGCGGTGAGAAACATCTTGCGCGCGAAATTCCACCTTGGACTGTTTGAGCATCCGTACGCAGACCCTCAGGCCGCTGCGGCTTTGAACGACTCTCCTGATCATCGGGCGCTGGCGCGTGAAGCTGCCCGCAAGGCTATCGTGCTCTTGAAGAATGAAAAGAACACGCTGCCATTAAGAAAGGATCTGAAATCGATCGCTGTTATCGGCCCAAATGCAGGCATTGTAAATCTCGGGGGGTACAGCGGATTCGGTATGAAAATGGTATCGCTGCTCGACGGAATCAAGGGAACAGTGGGATCAGCGACAAAAGTGGTTTCGGAAAAAGGGTGTGAAGTCGGCTTCGCGGCTTATCCTCCAATCCAGCCGGAATTTCTGATTCCGGAGGGAGGGAAACCGGGCGAACACGGCATGAAAGGTGAATACTTCAAGAACAAAGATCTCTCGGGCAAGCCCGAACTTGTGCGTATCGACCAAAAAATCGATTTCACCTGGGCGAATGGGTCTCCCGATTCAACGATCCCTTCGGATCAGTTCTCCGTACGGTGGACGGGGACGCTCATCCCTTCATCATCAGGCACTTATACACTGGGCTTCGGATCCGATGATGGTGTTCGCCTCTGGATGGATGGGAAACTCCTCATCGACAGTTGGTATGACCGCGGTGCGTCGCTTGATGCCGTCCCGGTGAAGCTCGAAGCTGGACACGCCTATCATCTGAAGATTGAGTATTACGAGAACACGGGCTGGGCATATGCGAGCCTCGTGTGGGATTTGAAACGGACGGTCAATCCTCTGATCCGGGCAGCTGCAGATGCTGCGAAGAAATGCGAAGTTGCCATTGTCGCCGTCGGCATCGTTGAAGGGGAAGGGTACGATCGTGCGAACCTTGATCTCCCGGGACAACAGGAAGACCTCATTCGCGCCGTCTGTGAAACCGGCACGCCAACGATCGTTGTGTTGATTGCCGGTAGCGCCGTAACAATGAAGAACTGGGTTGATGACGTGGCGGGGATTGTCGAAGCGTGGTACCCTGGAGAAGAGGGAGGCAACGCACTTGCTGATGTTCTCTTTGGCGACTACAATCCCGGAGGCAAATTACCCATCACATTCCCACAGACCGTTGGACAGGTCCCGCTCTACTACAATCACAAACCAACAGGCAGAGGCGACGACTACACGGGGATGAGCGGCAAGCCTCTGTTTCCGTTCGGCTTCGGGCTCAGCTACTCGACATTTTCCTACACCAATCTACAGTTGAAGCCCGCGAACATTGTTCCCACGGGCACAGTTGAAGTGACGATTGATATCCAGAACACAAGTGCCCGTAAAGGCGAAGAGGTTGTCCAACTCTACATTCATGATCCGGTCGCAAGCGTCACCAGGCCGTTGAAAGAGCTCAAAGGATTCAGGCGGGTGTCGTTGAATCCGAATGAGACGAAGACAGTCTCATTCACTCTTGCGAGGGATGATTTTGGGCTCCTCGATTCAAAATTGAATTTTGTCGTTGAACCGGGAACCATCGAAGTGCTGATCGGCAGCTCGGCTGATGACATACGAACACGGTCGAGCTTTGAAATTGTGAAACAATAGAACTCGGGGACTGGAATGCAAAGAAATATGCTGATGTGGAAAAACAATATACTCGCTTCGCCCAAAAGGATTGCCATCCCCATCATGACGCACCCCGGGATTGATCTCACCGGACATACGGTTGACGAGACGGTGCATAGTTCGGAATTACATGCAGGCGCCGTTCAGGCTGTCGCAAAGGCTTATCCCACCGGTGCTTCGACTATGATCATGGATCTCTCCGTGGAGGCAGAGGCGTTCGGGGCAAAGGTTCGCTTCGCTGACAATGAAGTTCCCGCTGTGACCGGAAGATGCGTCTATGATGAAGAATCTATTGGGCGACTTGCGATTCCTGATCTCTCAGAGGCACGAGTCGGTCAATGGCTTGAGGCGGCACGCCGGGCTGCCTTGGTAATCACGGATCGACCGGTGTTCGCCGGATGCATTGGACCCTTTTCGCTCGCGGCTCGGTTGTACGACGTCACCGAAATCATGACGGCAATTCTCATTGAGCCGGAGAGCATCTTGTCACTGGTGGACAAATGCACACGGTTTCTCATCACGTACGTGAAGGCGTTCAAATCGGTAGGAGCAAACGGGATTGTGATAGCGGAACCTGTTGCCGGGGTCCTGTCAGCAGATCTCTGCACTCAATTCTCGTCAGAATTCGTGCGGCGAATCGTCCTGGAAACTCAGGACGAGAACTTCCTCGTTGTTCTCCACAATTGTGGAGATACCGACACCCTACTGTCCTCGATGCACGGAACTGGCGCAGCGGGATTGCACTTTGGCAACCGATGCACGATTACGGGGGCGCTGGAACAGCTCCCTCCCGGAGTTCTTGTGTTGGGCAACCTTGACCCCGTCGGCGTATTCAAATCGGGAACGCCGGAGACAATAAGGGCGGCAACGGAGAGTCTCCTTCAGTCAACGAAGAGCTTTGCCAATTTCATCCTTTCTTCAGGATGCGATGTGCCGCCGAATGTGCCGCTGAAGAACATTGATGCTTTCTTCGACGCATTGGCTGAGTTTAATCGCTCATAGACAATTCCAACCAAGATCCGCGACCAGACTCCATGGAAGAAACGGTTCCATGGCAGATTCGAAAGGGATTTGGCATGGCATCCCGCAAACGCAAGGCGCCCAGATTCAATCGCCGCGATTTCTTCAAGAAGGCCACACTCGGGGGCCTCGCACTCCCGCTTCTCTCGTTTTCGCCGCAGGGTGAGAAAGTGAACCGCAGGCAAAGCGCGGCAAAACAACTTTCCATCCCTTCCATCCCTTCTCCGTCTCCGAACGCACTCGATTTGAGTCCAGCTGAATGGATTTGGTATCCCTCTGCACGAACACTTTCCAATTCCGTTGTTTTGTTCCGCCGCACCATCAAGCTTGATGGGCCGCCGAAAAAAGCGTCAGGGTGGATCGTTGCGGACAGCCGTTATCGACTCTTCGTCAATGGGAAGCGGGTTCAGTGGGGACCGGCTCCATCCGATCCGCGCTGGGTGGAAGCTGATCCTCTCGATCTCACATCCTTTCTCACTGAAGGGGAAAATGTCTTCGGCGTAGAAGTCCTTTACTACGGCTTCGGCGATGGAACATATCCCATGGGAAAGCCCGGATTTCTCTTCAATCTTGGGATTGAGACCACCAACGGAAGGAATATCGACATCATCTCGGATACGACCTGGCAGACTCATTTGGCCCGCAGTTGGAAACCAGGAGGTTACAAACGCTGGTATGTGAGGTCATTGCAGGAGCAATTCGATGCGCGCTTGTATCCATATGGATGGCTTGGCTTGAATTTCAAACCGGATAACAACTGGTTGTTCCCTATCGACATTTTCTGTCCGGCAAATAAACCGCCGACGTGTTCAACCTATCCTGAGTATGCGTTGGAAGTACGCGGAACGAAGGACATTTCTGAGCTGCGCCGTCGTTCAATCCCGATGTTGCATGAACACGACGTCGCTGTTGAAAAACTCTCCGAGTCACTCTGGATTCGGTGGAAACGTTCGCCGGAAGAGTACTTTGATACCTCAACGGATGACAGTTATGAAGCGGTCCGCTCTTCCGCCGCCGAACAGATCGATGCCACGACTTGGAAGACGAAACTCGACGGAGCTCTCGGGGCAGCCCTCACATTCGAATTCGAAGAACAGATCGTTGGATGGCCGCACTTTACGATTGAGGCGCCGGAGGGAACCGTCATTGAGCTCATGGTTCAGGAATCCCACGAAGTCGGAGGCCCGCCGCTCCTCAATACGCAGTTCTATGCCTGGACGCGATTCATCTGCAAGGAAGGCGTCAACGATTTCGAGACATTCGATTTTGAAAGCTGTCGCTGGATGCAACTTCATATTCATGGGGCGACTGGAGAGGTCACCGTGCGAAATGTTGGTCTTCGTCGGAGAGAGTTTCCCTGGCCTGCAAGCCCCGACATCAAGTGCTCCGAGTCTGCACTTCAGCGGCTCTTCGACGCTTCGGTCAACACGCTGCACAACTGTGCGCAAGAGACCATCGTTGATGGCATGGCGCGCGAACGCCAACAATACAGCGGTGACGGCGGGCATCAATTGCACGCGATCTACTCTGCGTTCGGTGATACTCGATTGACGGCACGATACATGACGACGTTTAGCCAAGGAATGACCATCGATGGATATTTTCTCGATTGTTGGCCGGCCTACGATCGTCTCGCTCGGCTGATGGAACGTCAATTGCAAATGACCTTCTGGGGGCCGCTCCTCGATCACGGAGTCGGATTCAATTTTGACTGCTGGCATCATTATCTCTACACAGGCGATCTCGATGCTTTGCGGGAACCGTATCCTCGTCTTCTCAGGTTCTTCAGCTATTTGAAATCGATTCGCTTGGACGATGGTTTACTGCCCGCGGAGAATCTTGGTGTGCCGTCGCTCTACATTGACCATAATGCTTTCAAGAAACAGCGGCACAAACAGTGTTCGTTCAACCTCTACACGGCGGCGATGCTCGAACACGCTTTGGCGTCTCTTTGCGACGAGTTTGGAGATCGGCAATGGGCTGCAGAAGCCAGGGAGGTCGGAGCCGCTCTGCTGAAGCAAACGGTCAAAACGTTTTGGGATCGTAAGAGGGAATTGTTTGTCGACAATCTTCCCTGGCTGCATGAGGAGAAGGAGACCCGTCTGTCAGACCGGACGCTCGCAACATCGATACTCTTTGATCAATGTCCAGGGGGCAAACAGAAGGCGGCGCTTGATGCGCTTGCAGAATTGCCGCCTGAAATGGGATTTTCATACCCGGCGAATGCCGGATGGCGGTTGTGGGCGCTTGCGAGGGGGGGGCGCGCTGATGCGGTCGTCAGGGACCTGCGAACCCGCTGGGCAACGATGGACTCTGTCCGTTTGAACAACACACTCCAGGAATTCTGGATCGTGAAGCCGGATACAACATCGCAATGGAGCCATTGTGCTGTGGTACCGCTGTATGTGCTCTATATGAATATCGCAGGGATCAAGTCACTCGAACCTGGATTCAAACGATACGAAATCGTTCCGCAGTTCGCGGATATCGAATCGCTTTCCCTTACGGCCAACACTGTCCTGGGACCGATTCGCGTGGAGACTAAAGGACTTGTTGGAAGTCGCTTGCTTGTCGTGGAAACGCCTGCTCACGGGGAAGGGGAGATAGCTCTTGATTCCAGGGAGTCTGTGCCGCTTCAAAGGTTGAAAGGGAAGGGAGGCTTGAACCGGGTTCGCTATCGCCTGCCGGCTGGGGAGAAGGTGATCCTCACGCTGAAATACACTTAGAGCATCATTGAATCTTTGCAAGGTGCCAAGGACAAGCTATTTGAACTTGAAAAGGCGCCATAAACGCGCTCACTGGTAAACGCATTTGTGGGCTTCGTCTGCGAACGCTTTCAGCAATTCTATGTCTGCATCGAAAAAGTGGTCAGAAGGACAGAGTATATAACCTCCGCCGCTTCCGGCCTCCTCGAAACACTTGCGCACCGCCTTCCTCGTTTCTTCTGTCGTGCATCCTTTGAAGTAGTGGAATTGGTCGAACCCGCCGATCATGCACACGCGCTCTCCAATTCTTTCCTTTGCTTCCGCAAGAATCGTATCGCCTCCCATGGATTCTGGAGTGAACGTTTCCAAAGCATCAGGCTTCATATCTGCAAGCCGTTCGAGAAACGCCATCATTCCTCCGCACGTATGATACACGATTCGTTGTCCTGCTTCGTGGGCGAGTTGAATCAGCTGAGAGTCGTAGGGAGCAACAAACTGGTCGAAGATATCGGGAGAGATGACCGTGGACGATGCATCGCCGCCACCAAGTTCGATAACGTCGTACTGTGCCCCTTTCATCGATTGGATGAAAACCTTCTTCCGTTCGAGCATCACGTTCAGGAACGAATTGACCCAATCGGGATCTTCAAACGTTGCCATGATAAGGTCCTCGATGCCGAAGAGCACAGAAGCGTCCTGCCAACAACCGGGTTGGCCATACACATCGAAAGAGTTGACGAATCCGCGGAACATCCCCCGCTCGCCGAATTCTGCCGCTTGCTTATTGACCTCAGCGACGTCACACTTCGGTTTCACCGCGAATTTGGCAATGATATCGATATCAGATTTTTCTTTCACAAGCCGTTCGCTGACCCATGAGGTGTATTCGTTGCTCTGCAGGACAGTTGTCAGGGTCTTCTTCGGCGTGATAAACTTGTAACGAATCGTCTCATATCGGGGATCGGGGATCGCCTCGTGCTCGATCCTCCAGGTGTCGGAGGTGACGCGATGAGCCTCGAGGTATCCAGGGACATGATGTGGGTCGTAGTATTCTCCCTTCGATTCGTCTGGCTGGTACGCCAGGAGCCACCGTATGGGGTCAATCCCCAAATCGGCAAAGAATTGATCGTTGGAAATGCCGTTCATGTACTTCGTGAGGAAATACGGCATCACGTGGTGGGTGGTGACGGGCAACCGATCAGGTTTCTGATGCGTCAAAGCCGCAGTGAACCTCTGTTTTGGAGTCATCATAGGGTGCTTCTGTCTTCAGCGAATCTCTGGAATTCTCTTGATGTTTGGATCGGTGAATACGTCGCTCTCGTCTCTGCTCGTCGACGAGAATTCGGAGATGATTGCGCCTTGATCTCCGGCCTGAAACCAATGTAATGTGTCGGGTGGGATGGTATATTGATCGCCCGGCCGAAGAATCGTCTCGTTCCATACGGAGAGGTGCTTTTTGTATCGATCGGGAACGTGGGCCCTGGGGGCTGGATTGGCCGGGCCCTCGACGTACAAATACACTTCTCCCCACCGGCATCGAAACGTCTCCCGTTTCCCGGCGTTGAGCTCATCGACCCTCGGATGACGATGTTGTGGGCACATCTGACGTGGGAGGAGAACGAGTTCCTTCGCGCAATACCTCTCATTGTTTTCATACACGATGATCTCGAGCCCCAGATGCTGAATATCATTCAGTCCAAAGTCGGCAACTTCCATCGAGTATTTCTCCTGCTCCCTGAATGCAATGTTCGCTTTCCGCAGGAGAGCAGCAGCCTCGGCTTGCAGGTGTTGGACTTCTTCCTGTTTCATCCTTTTGTGATCCTCCACGTTTCCGAATAAAGGTACTCAACAATCTTCTCTGTCTCAAATGAATAGGTTCTACAACTCCTGGGTTCTCGCCTTAAGAAAATCGAGAATCTCCGATCGCCGCGGTGCAGATGGTTGCGCGCCAAGTTTCTGAACTGACAGAGCCCCGGCTGCATTCGCGAAACCTACAGCCTCGCGCAAGCTCGACCCCTCGCCAATCGAGACGGCAAGCGCTCCATTGAATACGTCTCCCGCGGCTGTCGTATCGACGGGTTTCACAGAAAAGGCCGGAATGAATTCGTATGTTTCGGTTTCCGCAAGAAATGCACCACGTGCCCCGAGCGTAATAACAACGGCTCCGACTCCTTGCGACATCAGGGCCTTTGCTGCAGCTTCCAGGGATTTGTGATCTACCAGTGGAATGCCGGTGAGAACCTCGGCCTCGGCCTGATTAGGAGTGATGACCGAGACAAACTGGAGCGCCTCAGTGTCAATCCTTCGGGCGGGTGCAGGATTCAGAATAACTCGAACTCCAGCCTGCGCGGCACACCGAATCGCTGCTTCAACGGTGGGGAGAGGTATCTCGAGCTGGACCAGGAGCACGTCGGCCGATGAAATGAGATCGAGTGTCTCCGAAAGGTCAGATGGATGGAATCCGGCATTTGCCCCCGAGGCAACTCCGATGCTGTTCTCTCCACGGTCGTCGACAAAGATGAGTGCTACGCCCGAAGGAGCGGCGGAGTCAGTTCCCACGAACTCAGCATTGATCCCTTCTCTCCTGAAGCCTTCCATCGACTGGCTCCCAAAGAGATCGGCGCCGATTTTCGTGAGGAGTGTGACCTCTCCGCCGGCGCGTGCGGCTGCGACAGCTTGGTTCGCGCCTTTCCCTCCGGCTGCCATGGTGAACGATCCGTTGATGACCGTCTCACCGGGTGCAGGAAGATGGGAGAGTTTCACGATCATGTCGGTGTTGGAACTTCCGACGACGACAATCTTCGGTTTCATCGCTGTTCCGCGGCGAGCTCTGATTCATCTACTCTTCGGAAACAATCCTTGAGCTCGCAGATCGAACACTGGAAGGCGCCGCGCTTCACATTGGGTCCGAGGCCGATAATGCCGCTCAGCGATTTGATGGGAATCATGAGCGAACTGGGTGTGAGGGAGATGCCGCAAAAGTCCGGCGGAAAGAAGGAGAATAATTTCTGCTGGTCGGTGACAGGCCAATCACAATACCCGGGGCAGTAGCGATTGGTGATGGTCCATCCTCGAGGCGTCACGCGCTCCGCAATGCGCTTCTCCAGCCACTCGGACGCTCGATCAGCGACCTCTGAACCTATGGCGTCGACGAGATATCCCTTCATCATGTCGGCTTCCGCCATGAGCTGGTGTGACCACTGCTCAAGGAGTGGACCGGCCGTCGAGACGAACAACGCGGCTGTCGTCGACTTCTTCAGCTGTGAAGCGATGATGGGACCGGTTGAAATGTGAACATCACCGCACTCGATCCCGGATTCCGTCAGCGAGAAAAGGTCCGGAGGGAGAATTCGGAAGCCACATTGAATGGCAAGTCGGAGCGGAACTTCAGGCAAGATTTCGTCAATCAATTGACGAACGATCTCGGGAGGCGGACCTTTTCGATACCCCAGGTCCCTCTCGACGATCGTTCGATCAATTGCGAGCTCTTGAAATGAGGGAGAGAATGAAAAAGTTTCAGGTGTCGGAAATTCAGGCATCCCTAGTTCGGCGTGCAACGGGTATTCAAGAATTCCACGGCACCTTGCGGATCCGGAGAGTAGTAGTCCGCCCCAATTTTCGCGGCGAACTCTTCTGTCACCGGTGCCCCGCCAATGATTACTTTGACTGCAGGGTGTTTCGACTTAATGTGCTGTACCGTCGCTTCCATGTTGACCATCGTTGTCGTCAGCAATGCGCTCAGTCCAACAACGCAACCCGGATGTTCATCGACAGCTTTGAGGAACTTGTCCGGAGAGACATCGGTGCCCAGGTCGACGACTTCCCAACCGGAGCCCTCGATGACCATGGACACGAGTTTCTTGCCGATGTCATGAAGATCACCCAAAACTGTTCCTATGACGATCGTCCCTTTGTGTTTGAGCTCGTCGGATTTAAAGAATGGCTTCAGATGTTCCATCGCGGCAGCCATTGCCTTTGCCGCCATCAAAACATCGGGGACGAATATTTCCTTGTTTCGAAATCGTACTCCCACCTTTTGCATCCCGACGATGAGTGCTTTGGAAAGAATGTCTTGTGGCGCAATTCCAGCCTCGAGTGCTTTCCTCGCAAGTTCGTCCGTTCCGTCCTGACCCTTCATGTCCGGCGGGTAAGGGGATTTAATGTTGACTTTTCCGCGTTCTACGCAGCGTTGAAGGGATTCAAGGATTTCGTTCATCGGTTTTCTCGCAGATGTTGGTGAATGCGAAAGTGCTCTTTTGCCGCGTCGGTGACTGGAATGGCGGGCTACATGAATAATACACCTTTGATTGAAAAAACTCAAGTATCTGATGTTCGTTAAGTGCGGAATACTTTTTCGTGAGGTGATTCCCTTGAACTCGTTTGCCTGTTTTTCCTATTTCTGGGCGGGGTTTGACTATGCAATGGGAACTTACTACTTTCAACACAATCAAAGATCCCTCCATCGATCGAGTTTAGAATGAATTCTCCCCGGACACATGTTGTCGTCAACCCCTCATCATCAGGAGGGAAGACTGCCCGGCGGCACGAGCGAATTGTGCAGGAGTTGAGAAAGCGCCTCCAGGGTGAGGTGACTGTGTTCGCAACGGCCAAACCTCTGGATGCGACTCAATCCACTCGCGCCGCGATCATGCAGGGAGCAGAATTGATCGTCGTTGTAGGGGGGGATGGCACTATTCATGAGTCCGTCAATGGATTCGCCGACGGAGGCGAACTTATCAATCCCTCCTGTCAGCTGGGGATTATTTCCAGCGGAACAGCGCAAGACTCGGCAAGAGGATTCGCCCTTCCCAAGGGCACCCTGAAGCAGATCGAAGCAGTATGTGGCTCGGGTTATCGTAGAGTGGATATTGGCCGAGTTGCCTTTATAGACAATCAAGGCAAGGCGAGCGAACAGCTTTTCTTCAATGAATGTCAGCAGGGGATTGCGGCGGTCGTCGTCCAGCGTTTTCAGGCCCATCACAAATGGATGGGTGGGTTTCTTGGGTTCGGGATTACGGCTGTTGCAACAGCTGCACGGCATCGAGAGCAGCTCATGACTGTCGAAATCGATGGCAAGCATGTCGCCACCGGCCATTTACTCGGTGTCGTAGTTGCGAACGGGGCCTACGCAGGAGGCGGAATGCACTTTGCCCCGAAATCAAAAGTCGATGATGGGCTCTTCGATGTTGTGCTTATCCACAAACAGAGCATTCCTTCGCGCCTCATCAATTTTCCCCGGATCTATATCGGAACGCACATCAACCTGTCCTGGATAAGCTACTTCCAGGGCCGTTCAGTCAAGGTAACATCAAGCGAAATCGTCCCCATCGAATCCGATGGCGAGTTCCTCGGCCATCTCCCATGCTCCATCGACATCCTGCCGTCAGCTCTTTCACTCAAGTGCTAGTCGCTTCAGGGCAACTCCTCAGCCGTTTGTCGCAAAAATCTCTGACCTTTGAGGGTATACCCGCGTCCGCTGGAACCTCCGCACGAGACTGTTTCATGGGCCAGTAGTTTGAAGAATATACAACCTGTTTCCGACCTCATTCATCCCCATTGAGGCGCTTGGGGTGGCAACTCCTTATCTAGTAATCCTTTCCGACATCCGAGAGCATTCCAAGCTGTGTTCATCTTCTGGCACCATATGTGCAGTAACAGGAACACATGCTTGTTCTCTAAGGAATAGACAGAGAAAGCTCTAGGAAAACTGACTCATTCTCATATTGGAAATACCAGTTGACTCAGTCTTAGAATGAGATTCCAGGAAGCTGAAGACGGATAGCTAAGTCACTTAACGAATTCTGAAGGAGTTGTGATGGGAAGATCTTCGCTGATCATGGTCTTGGGTTTCACGACAGCTCTGCTGATGATTGGTTCGAATATTTCGAAAGTCTCAAGCGCGGCGATGGACAACTATGTTTACTACTACAATAATGCGATGGCGCACTCAGTGGCGGGTGCCGGTATGAACATGGCCTCGCGGGCACTTTTCGAGAACTCGCTCTGGACGGCTGGTTTCTCCAACAAGAGTTTTGCCAACGGCACATTCAACGTAACGGTACAAAACCTTGGTGGTAACAAAATCAAAGTAGTGTCCACGGGAAGCTTCTTTGGCGCACAACGAGTTGTCTCCTGTGTCCTCCAACCGAGTAGCTTTTCGAGATTCAACTACTACAGCGTCACTGACCAAAACGGATTCTGGGGGGGCGGTGATACCATCTGGGGTCCGTTCCATTGCAACAACACTATCAACGTAGCCTACTTCAATGGCGGCAGCCCTGTGTTCATGCAGAAGGCGACGAGTCTGAACGGGATCTGGAACTACAATGGTGCACACCCGGTGTTCAAAGGGGGATACGCTTCCGGTGTGAATGTGACGCTGCCGGCAAACCTCACACCACTTCAAACGGCGGCACAGTCTGGTGGTAAGTATTTCACAGGTGCTGGTGGCGATGTGTTCATTCAACTCAATAGCGATGGAACGGTGACGTGGAGACAGGGTGGAGCAGCAGATTGGACTGGCACAGGTTGGACGACTACGCCGATCAGCTCCTTCGCTCCCAACGGAGCCGTCTATCTGACTGGTGCAAACCTTCGACTCAAAGGGACGCTCCACGGACAATTGACAATCGGAGTTGGCGGCACGACAGCGAGTACTACCCAGGGCAACATGTGGCTTGATAACGACATTGTTTACAAAGATGATCCTCGCCACGGATACTCCACTGACATGCTCGGTCTCGTTGCCGAGAACAAGCTTTGGATTACGGACAATACAATGAACCGTGGTCCGAACAATGACTTCGTGTTGATGGCTTCCGTGTTTTCGAGGACAGACGGATTGTGGGCCCAGAACTACGGATCCAGGCCAGTTGAAGGAAAGTTGACAACAGTTGGTGGACAGATTCAAAACGTCGGCGGCTACACGGGAACGTTTTCCGGCAACACGATCGTCAACGGTTTCAAGCCGGGTGGCACGTACTATGACGACCGGCTCATGAACGACGCACCCCCGTTCTTTCCTACAACGGGAAATTTTGAGGTCGTTTCATGGTTTGAGTAATCTTGAGATCTTCTTCTTGATGGGGAACCCCGGTTGAGCGCACTCAGAGTCTTTGAGTGGAACAGCTCATCCGGGGTTCTTGCTTTGGTCTTCGACCGACACATCGTTTTCTCCGATCCATTTTCCTCTCCTTCATCAGATCATATCTCATCGCTCAATATTTGCTCTAGTTCCTCCGTGTTCGCATTTCGCGGATGTTGATGGAGATTGTACAATTTACATGGTGCACCATCACTGTCCAAAATGGTGCAGCATCGGGACTCCTGTAAAGCCTTGATAGGCCGATTCCTCGAGACACGGTGCATCCTTGGCTTCCGAATGATGTCTTGGCACCATTTGTGCGCGATAATTTCTACGAATACCGTCAACTCCCTTCCCGATGATGATTCTGTGAGGTAGACCTCTGTGAACACCGGACAAACAATTCTCACCATCATTGCCATCGTGTTCCTGGGAACAAACGTCGTCAGCGTGAACCGAACATTCATGCAACATGGGATCATTCTTCAGCAGACGGAGATTGGATTGTTCGCGACTTCTTTGGCAACCTCGTTGATTGAAGAAGCGCAGGGAAAAGCATTTGACAAGAATTCCCTGGAGGGACTTCTCCAAGTCACTTCTGACTGTACGCCCGTGGATTCGCTAGGTCCGGAATTCGGCGAGAAACGTGAAGACTACAACGACTTCGATGACTACAACAAACTCAAAGATACTGTCAGGATCAAAGACGTTGATACATTCTATCGATGGGCCACTGTTTCCTACGTCGACTCCATGAGTCCAAACGTCTCCACAAGCTACAGGACGTTCAGCAAGAGGCTTACGGTCTACGTCAAAGGGCTTGCCTCTCAGGACACCATTCGCATGTCCTATCTCTTCAGTTATTGGTCATTCAGGTGATCCGTGGGTACCAGTACCATCTTTGATATCGTCACTTCGACTGTGATTGGCGGGCTGTTGTTGCTCATGGCGCTGCGTCTCAATGCGCAGGCGATCGAGACGAATGCAATCTATCAGGACAATTTGAATCTTCAGCAAGGTCTCGTGGCACTGGTAGACATTGTAGAATATGACTTCCGAAAAATCGGATACTGCCGAGACTTCACGAAGATCAACCCACCCAACATTGCGATTGTCAGTGCCGATTCGAACAGCATCAAGTTCCTCACCGACATCCCTTCCAATCCCAATGATACCGGTGATGGTGTTGTCGACACCATTTTCTACTCTTTGGGGACCGTTGCCGTCAATCCGAACAATCCACGGGAGCGCCTCCTGTACCGGGTGGTGAACGGAGAGACGACAAAGGGATGGAATCTTGGAGTCACGCGGTTCGCCCTCCGGTATTTTGACGCCTTGGGAGACACGATAATATCTCCGGTCACAGATCCGAAACTCATATACACGCTCGAGGTCAATCTCTCTTTGGAAAGTCCGGCTCCGCTGACGGCGATACAGTATCACGACTCGGCCTCCGCTCAGGAAGATTTCAAAGTGTATTGGAAACAAATCCGTCTCGCATCGCGCAACTTGCGAAACCGTTAGAGAAGGAGAAAACGTCATGGGACGGTCTGCACTGATTATGGTTATGGGTTTCGGCACAGCACTTCTGATGATCGGATCGAACATCGCGAGAGTGTCGAATGATGCCATGATCAATTATACCTACTACTACAATGCCTCCATGGCCCGGACGATAGCGGGATCTGGAATGAATCTCACTGCCCGGTCGCTGTTTGAGAACTCAGCATGGCGCGCGGGATTTGCAAGCAAGCAGTTTGGCGATGGTACGTTCTCGTGCTCGGTAAGAGACACGACGTACAACAGAGTCCGGGTTACCGCCGTCGGAACGTTTCAGAACATGACGCGAACCGTGTCGTGCCTCCTGCAACCGAGCAGCTTCTCTCGATTTGGCTATTACAGCGTTGTGGAGGGAAGCATCTGGTGGATTACGGGAGATACTGTTTGGGGTCCAATGCACACGCAGGACAATCTGCGTGTCGCAGGCAAGCCGGTGTTCATGCAACGAAGCACTTCACTGAAACCGATTATCTATAACACCGGCCCAACCGTCGACAAGCCTGTATTCAAGGGGGGGTATGACACCGGTGTAAACATCAGTCTTCCTTCAGATCTCAATCCTCTGAAAAATGCTGCTGCAAGTGGGAAGAAGTTTACCGGTCCGGATTCTGTCTACATTCAATTTGAGTCGAATGGCAAGGTGAAGTGGAAGCAGGGCGTCGGCAGTGGATGGAATGAAGAATTCGTTTCGACCTTGGCGCCGAACGGTGTCATCTACGCCGACGGAACGAATGTGCATGTCAGCGGTGTCTTGAGTGGAAGAGTAACCATTGGAGCGGGCGGGTTGACCGGGAAAGGCAAACAAGGAAATATTTACATTGACGGCGGCATCACGTATGCACATAATCCCCTCACAGGGTCTTCCAGCGACATCCTTGGGTTGGTTGCTGAAAACAGTGTCCTGATCGCTGACAATGCCGCGAACGCCGGCAAAAGCATCGATCTCCAGGCCTCAGTCTTCTGCCGTACCGGTGGGTTCATGGCCGAAGACTATTCCACTCGCGGTATCGAAGGCACCATCAAACTCCTTGGCGGGATCCAGAACAATACCCGGGAGCCCGTTGGGACGTTTACCGGCAGCCCCCCCCATCTCACGAGCGGCTACCTCAAGAACTATTTCTATGACGAGCGGCTCATGACTGATGCCCCGCCGTTCTTTCCAACAACAGGTCAATACGAAATTGTGTCGTGGTTTGAGTAGGGGATGAAGCTGTAAATCTGGGGGAAAAAACCGACTGCACCATCGATATTATGAGGTGATGGGCGCAGTCGGGCTTTGTTGAGAGCCCCCGGTTTTCTCTCTTCTTAGCCCCGAGATCCGCACAAACAGCGCGATTCCCAGAAAGAGCAAAATCCTGTCGGTCCTTCGGTGATCCAGAGAACTGGTTACCGTGCACCTCTGCTGCAGATTCCGGAGCTTCCCACGCGGCACGTCTGAGACCTCTTTTTCCTGCCGTCGAACAAGAGTTGTATTCTGAGAGCCCTTCTCTTATCTTACGGTCAGGACTACAACCGCACCCGACCACCACTCTGGACGATCAGCATCCATGACAAGAGTACTCGTTATCGATGATGAACCCGCGATTCGCGAGGTCATTGCTATCACACTTCGAAAATTCGGCTACCAGGTTTCTGGGGCAGCCAATGGAGCGGAGGGACTTGAGCTCGCGCGCAAATTGTTGCCAGATCTGATTCTCTGTGACGTGCGCATGGAAGTTGTCGATGGTTATGAGGTGCTCGCGGCCATTCGCAACAATCCTTCCACCGCTTCGATTCCGTTTATCCTTGTCACCGCACAGGCGGGAGCAACAGGAATGCGCCAGGGAATGGACCTCGGTGCCGACGATTATCTGCTCAAGCCATTTTCGCAGAACGAGCTCATATCCGCCGTCCAAACACGGCTGCAGAAGCACCAGACAATGCTTCAGCACGCCGAGTCAAAACTTGAGCTGCTGCGTCAGCATTTGAGCACTGCTCTTCCTCACGAACTCCGTACCCCCTTGAATGGCATCCTCGGCTACGCCGACATCTTGCGAAAACAATCCGTGGATCTCGATCCGAACGAAGTCTCTCAAATGGCCGAACGTATCTACAGGAACGGCAAACGGCTCGACCGCCTGATCGAAAACTTTTTGATCTACGCCCAGATCGAAATTGTCAAAATGGATTATCAAAAAATCGATCAGCTTCGGAAGAACAAAACAATGGGCGTCGACAAGATCATCGACATTATGGCGCGCCATCGAGCGTATGATGCCGAGCGGACGACTGATCTCTCATTGAATTTGACACCCGGCAACGTCGCGATTTCCGCTGATTATTTCTCCAAAGTGTTTGAGGAACTCTTCGACAACGCCGTTCGGTATTCAAAGAAGGGTTCCGCCGTCTGCGTGAAAACAGAATCGGCGGACGATGAGTTTGTCCTCAAGATTACCGACCAGGGACGGGGACTCACTTCTGAGCAATTGGTCAACATCGGAGCCTACATGCAGTTTGAACGAAAGGTCTATGAGCAGCAAGGCTCCGGGCTTGGCCTCACCGTCGCACGGAGGCTTGTGGAAATTCACGGTGGACGCATCGTGCTTGAAAGCGAATATGGCAAGGGCACGACAGTCACGGTGATGTTGCCTTCCGTTGCGGATTGAGCGCTCCTTCGATTTTCCCGATGGACAAACAAAGACAATTCCAAAATGAGATCCGGCTTCTCAGCCAGGCACTCGACATGTCGGCTGACCTTGTGTGCATCTCGGATGCTGAAGGCACCATTGTCTCTGTTAACAGAGCATTCCTCGAAAGGTTCGGATATGCCTCGGCAGAACTACTCGGGAAGCGGATGCAATCGTTTGACCTGTTCATTCTTCAGGTCGGAGAGAAGTTGATTGCTCCTGAAGAGACGGTGGCGGCGGGTTGGAGGGGAGAAACCTCGGCCAGGAGAAAAGATGGTTCTGAATTCCGCGTTCATCTAGCGATGATGCCCGTGTCCGACGGCGCTGGACAAACTCTTGGACTCATCTGCTTTGCGCGCAGCGCGATGCGGCATCAGGATGCGCTCAAAGAGATCCGCTCACTGGCAACCGATATCGAGCAAAGCGTCCTCGTCAGAACTGCAGAGGTCGTTACCCAGAAAGACGAACTTGCGCGCATCAATCAGCATCTGGGAGACCTTGTTCGACAGCTGGATGAAGCGAAGCGCAGAGCTGAACAGGCAAACACGATCAAGGGGCAGTTTCTCGCCCATGTCAGCCACGAAATGCGCACGCCCCTCAATTCCGTCATTGGATTTGCCAATTTGCTGTCCAAGAACAAGGAAGCAAACCTCAGCGAACACGATCTCTTTTATCTGAACAGAATCACCGGCAATGCCACTCACCTCCTGAACGTCATCGGTCAGATGCTCGACCTCTCTGTCATCGAGTCCGGGAAACTCATCTTGAACATTTCGGAGGTGTCGCTCGCCGAACTCATCCGGGAAACGATTGCCGATCTGCGCGGGCACTCCCGTGCTGAGTCTGTGTCCATGATCGCCGATATTCCCAAAGGTTCTCAGGCTGTCGAAACGGACCGGCAGAAGCTTAAGCAGGTGTTGATCAATCTTTTGGGAAACGCGTTGAAATTCACCGAGCGGGGCGGAATCATCGTGCGGGTGATTGTTGATGTCCTTCGTCGACCGATTCGGATCGAGGTCAGCGATACCGGAGTGGGGGTTGCGAAAGAGCGGCTGGAAGCTATATTTGAACCATTTGAGCGTGTCCAGCCGGCGGGAAACTCGGAATCCGAAGGAACCGGTCTCGGTCTTACGATCTCCCGGTCGCTTTGCTCGCTGATGGGGTACGAAATAAGTGTGGAAAGCGATATAGGGAAGGGTTCAACGTTTACCGTCCACCTCACGAAGACTGTTACTGCTGAACATCACTAGGAATTCAGAGATTTTTCCTTACCGGTCTCCGTTGCGGAGTTTCTCCGCAACGGAGCGGCGACAGTCTCTTTTACTTCTTGATATCAATCAACTCGACTTCGAAAATCAGCGTGGCATTCGGACCGATATCCCCTCCGGCGCCGTTCTCACCGTAACCCAGGTTGGAAGGAACAAAAAGTTGCCACTTGGATCCCACCTTCATCTTCTGTAGTGCTTCCGTCCATCCTGCAATGACCTGGTTACAGGGGAAAGTTGCAGGCTGATTGCGCTTGTAAGAACTGTCAAATTCCTTGCCGTTGATCAATGTCCCGCGGTACTGAGTGACCACAGTGTCGGTTGCTTTTGGTGTGGGGCCCGTGCCTTCTTTCAGAATCTTGTACTGCAGTCCACTGGGCAACGTAACAACGCCGGGTTTCTTCTTGTTCTCGGCGAGGAAAGTGTCCCCTTCCTTCTTGTTCTTTTCTCCGGCCTTCTTCTGCGTTTCGGTTGCTTTGGCCATCATTTCCTTTTGCCATGCTGCCATTGTCACTTGCATCACGCTATCCGAAATTGCCGGTTTTGCGTCACTCAAGCCGTCTTTGACGCCGCGCATGAGAAGATCGACGTCAACCTGGATCGATTGGCGCTTCATGTTCCGGCCGATGTCCAGGCCGATGCTGTAGCTGACTTTTCCCTTCATGGTTTGAAGGCCTTCTTTTTGCTGAGCGAAAATGGCCGTCGGAAGGAGAAGAAGTACCACGAGTGTAGTGATAGATGATTTCAACGAAGAATCCTTTCTCTGGAAGTGAAATGATGAGATAGCGACTGATGACAATGTCTGCATCAAGGTACGATTTTTTCCCGAAAACTGAAACAGATGGTGAATTTCCTGGGAAACACCTTGCCATCGGCGTTGACTCTCACGGTCCGCAGACATCTTGTTCAGGCTTGACAACGATGCCGCAAATTGCTATACTATCGGTAGAATGAATCCGGACAGATCATATCTCAATCAGCAGTGGGCTTGGCGGTGGCCTTGGCGTCAGTTCGCGTTTCGGATACCGTAGCCTAGTCTTCGATTGTCTTTTCAAACGGTGGAAACGCGAAATGGAGCGTTCCACCGTTTCTTTTTGTACCCTTCCCATTGTTCGGCGGAACCTCCTGTCATCGTTTCCTAAAATTCATTCACTCTTCATTGATGGAGGTTCTACGATGCAACGCAAAATCACACTCGAAGAGCACGAGATCCCGACGGCGTACTACAATATTCTCGCCGACCTACCCAAACCGCTCGATCCTCCCCTGCATCCGGGAACGAAACAGCCTATCGGTCCTCAGGATCTTGCCGCCATTTTTCCCATGGAGTTGATCAAGCAAGAGGTCAGCACAGAACGATTCATCGAAATCCCGGACGAGGTCCGGAACGCCTATGCCATGTTTCGGCCGACTCCGCTGTTTCGGGCGATCGAACTGGAGCGGGCACTCGATACTCCAGCCCAAATATATTACAAATACGAAGGGGTAAGTCCCGCCGGCAGCCACAAGCTCAATACTGCGCTCCCGCAGGCTTTCTACAACAAGCAGGCTGGTATCAAGCGACTTGCGACTGAGACAGGAGCAGGACAGTGGGGGAGTTCGCTGAGCTATGCCTGCAATTTTTTTGGTCTTGCGTGCAAGGTCTACATGGTGCGTGTCAGCTACGACCAGAAGCCGTATCGGCGATCGATGATCCGAACGTGGGGGGGAGAGGTTGTAGCAAGTCCCAGTACCGACACAGCATCCGGACGGGCGGTTCTGCAACGCGACAGGAACTCCACGGGAAGCCTGGGTATCGCCATCAGCGAAGCGGTTGAAGATGCGGCGGGAAGAGAAGACACGAACTACTCGCTCGGAAGCGTTCTGAACCACGTGCTTCTGCATCAGACCATCATCGGTCTGGAGGCGAAACAGCAACTCGCGAAAGCGGGAGTTTACCCTGATGTTGTGATCGGTTGTGTCGGAGGGGGATCAAATTTCGGAGGCATCGCACTTCCGTTCATCAAAGACAAGATCGATGGAAAACCGATCCGTGCGATTGCTGTCGAGCCGGCGTCCTGTCCTTCATTGACCAAAGGCGAATTCCGCTATGACTTCGGCGACCTTGCAGGCCTGACTCCACTTCTTCCCATGTACACTCTCGGCCATGATTTCGTTCCGCCATCGATTCATGCGGGTGGATTGCGCTATCATGGAATGGCGCCGATCATCAGTCGCTTGTATTTGGATCGATTGATTGAAGCGCTGGCATACGAGCAGGAAGAGGTGTTTGAGGCGGCAGTTCTCTTTGCACGGACAGAAGGCATTATCCCTGCTCCGGAATCGGCTCATGCGATCAAAGCCGCACTTCAGGAAGCTCAGCAGGCAAAGGTCGAAGGAAAGAAGAAGGTGATCCTTTTCAACTTGAGCGGACACGGACACTTTGACATGAGCGCCTACGATGCGTTTTTCTCCGGAGCTCTCAGCGGGTCAAAGATGGTGGCTTGAAACAGGATTCATGAGAACGAAGAAGCGCGGGACCCTTCGCAGTGGAAGGTCCCGCGCTTCCTTCATCTTTAAGTTGCAAGAGGATCGTTGAACGAGTACCTTCTTCAGGAACCCTCCCGAAACAGCCCACCGTGGTCACAAGGAGAAACCTTCATGAACCGAATGATCCGAATCCTCTGCTTCCTCATCCTCGGAGGTCTCATGGCGACCGATGCGATTGCACAGGGGAGTTCTTTCAACGGTTTGCATATGAGTTTGGGGAATCTCTCGCTACTTTCGAAAGCCAAGACTCGATCGATTTCTGCTGAGAACTTCAGAGGGGAAAGAGGGAAAGGGGGGATGGCGACGAGTGGCACAGGCGAAAAAGCCGGCAGGGAACTGGGGCAGGGGTGGAAATTATCCCCCTCCGTCAAAATAGAAAAGAAGACGATCTTCACGATGGCCGAAATTGATGGGCCGGGTGCCATCCAACATATCTGGATGGCGCCTCTGGGGACCTGGCGTCAAATCATTATGCGGGTCTATTGGGATGACGAAAAGGAACCATCGGTGGAAGTGCCGGTGGGAGATTTCTTTGGAAATGGCTGGGGGTCATTTGCCCAGATCTCTTCGCTCCCGGTTGCAGTGAACCCGGCAGGTGCGTTCAACTGCTACTGGGAAATGCCATTCAGAAAGTCGTGCAAGTTCACAATGGAGAACATCGGCGAAAGCGACGTGACGCTGTATTATCAAGTCGCCTACACGCTCACAGACGTTCCTTCAGACATCGGGTATTTTCATGCTCAGTTTCGGCGCGTCAATCCGCTTCCTTTCAAATCCGTGTATACCATCCTCGATGGTGTGAAAGGATGGGGCCACTATGTAGGGACCTATGTCGCGTGGGGAATGAACAATGGAGGTTGGTGGGGAGAAGGCGAGATCAAGTTCTTCCTTGACGGAGACGACAAGTTTCCGACGATCTGTGGGACCGGCACTGAAGACTATTTCTGCGGATCATACGGTTTTGAAAATCCTGTCACCCACCAATATCAGGAATTTGCTTCGCCTTATGCAGGGTTGGCGCAAGTGATTCGACCTGATGGAGTCTATCGTTCACAAGAACGGGTTGGCCTTTATCGGTGGCACGTCATGGATCCTGTCAGATTCGAGAGAGATTTGAAGGTGACGATCCAGGCACTGGGCTGGCGATCAGAGGGGCGATATCTCCCACTTCAGGATGACATAGCTTCGGTAGCGTACTGGTACCAAACTGAACCGCATGCAACATTTCCGAAACTTCCCGACAGAGACTATCTCGAAATTCAATAGAAGGAATCGCCGAGGTTTGTATGGATCTCTCTTGATTCCTTCATGATTCATCGGATGAAACATGGATGTGTGGGTGTGGATCATGACACCCTGGGTCGATCTTGTTGGACAGTTGAGTGCGTCTTTTGCGACCGGGTTGCAAGTGTACCATTGAACGAGTACCTTCGATCTGCATCCTTCCTGAAACAGTCCACCATGGTTACGAGGAGGAACACATGAACCGTATGATTCGATTTCTCTGCTTCCTCATCATAGGAGGTTTTATGGCGACCGAGGCATTCGCTCAAGGGAGCTCTTTCAATGGTTTGCATATGGGACTGGGCAATCTCTCAAGGCTCTCGAAAGCCAAGACCCGATCGATCTCCGCGGAGAACTACACAGGGGAGCAGGGGAAAGCGGGGATGGCGACGACCGGCACGGGGGAAAAAGCCGGCAGGGAACTGGGTCAGGGGTGGAAGATATCCCCCTCCGTCAAGATAGAAAAAAAGACGGTCTTCACGATGGCTGAAGTCGAAGGGCCGGGCGCCATCCAGCATATCTGGATGACTCCGACGGGAAATTGGCGCTACACTATCATGCGCATTTATTGGGATGGAGAGAAAGATCCGTCTGTGGAAGTGCCTGTGGGTGACTTCTTCGCCAATGGTTGGGGAACGTTTGCCCCGATTTCCTCGCTCCCGGTTGCTGTGAACCCGGGAAGCGCTTTCAACTGCTATTGGGAAATGCCATTCAGAAAGTCGTGCAAGATCACGATGGAGAACATCGGCGAAAGCGACATGACGCTGTACTATCAAGTCGACTACACGCTTACAGACGTCCCTGCAGACATTGGGTATTTTCATGCTCAGTTTCGTCGCGTCAATCCGCTCCCCTTTAAATCCGTGTACACCATCCTCGATGGCGTGAAAGGTTGGGGGCACTACGTCGGCACCTACCTCGCGTGGGGAGTGAACAATGGAGGCTGGTGGGGAGAAGGGGAGATTAAATTCTTTCTCGATGGTGACGACAAGTTCCCAACAATCTGCGGGACCGGCACCGAGGACTATTTCTGCGGATCATACGATTTTGAAAATCCGATCACTCATCAGTATCAGGAATTCAACTCGCCTTATACGGGATTGGCACAGGTCATCCGACCCGACGGACTCTATCGATCGCAGCAGCGGTTTGGTCTCTATCGCTGGCATATCATGGATCCCATCCGATTTGACAAGGATCTGAAAGTGACGATTCAGGCCTTGGGCTGGCGATCAGAGGGTCGATATCTGCCACTTCAGGATGATATGGCTTCGGTAGCGTACTGGTACCAGATGGAGCCGCATGCTCCATTTCCGAAACTTCCCGACAAAGACTATCTCGAAATTCAATAGCAGTCATTGCAGAGGTTGATATGGATCTCGCTCAACTCCTTCATGATTCGTCTGATGATATTCTCGCGACCGCGAACCTTGCCGTCGAGCGCACACATCTCAAGAACTACATTCGCGATGGAAAAGAACACACCCATCAGCGGTTGAAAGCGCTCTTTGTGCTGACAACAAGAGCGGTCAAGGAGCGAAACCTTGGCCCGATGATTGCCCACGCCGAAACAATCGCACGTGAGCGGTTTGCTGCCGGTTACGATCTCGCCGAGGTTCAGACTGCTTTCAACGTTCTTGAGGAAGCAATGTGGACGCGAATTGTGCAAAGTGTGCCGCCGAGCGAATACAGCCAAGCCTTAGGGCTGGTCAGCACAGTCCTCGGGGCAGGAAAAGACGCGTTGGCGAGGACATACGTCACCCTCGCGAGCAAGTCCCACGCCGGATCATTGAACCTTCATTCACTGTTCGCAGGCTCAGAAGGAGTTTGAAAGAACAATCGATCTCATCCAACCGCAATCAGGAATAGTGCAGCATGCCATTCATCGGTGAGCTCTGCGGATTGTTGACAGCCGTGTGCTGGTCTGGGAGCTCACTTGCATTTTCCGCGGCAACGTTGAGAGTGGGCCCGATCCGGCTGAACGTCACCCGCCTGATCTTCGCGGCAGTCCTGCTTTTTGTTGCGGTTGTCATCACCGGCGGCGACATCCACCTCTCCTCATCCCAGTTTTGGAATCTCGTCGTCAGCGGCCTCATCGGTTTGGTCATCGGCGATACCTTCCTTTTCAAATCCTACGAAATCATCGGTGCTCGCATGGGCATGCTGATCATGTCGGTCGCACCGGCGATCAGTGCCTTCCTTGCCTACATGCTTCTCGGCGAGATCCTGAGTTGGATCGCAGCGCTCGGAATGGTTGTGACTCTTCTTGGGATTGCCCTCGTGGTGCTCGAACGTCGTGAGACAACTACGGAAACTAAAAGCATGCATGTGCAGGGAATTGTGTTCGGTTTCCTCGCAGCAGCCGGGCAGGGAGCCGCGCTGGTGATGGCGAAGATGGCGTTCAACGAAGGTCCCATCAATGGCTTTGTGGCCACTCTCGTCCGTATTGTGTCGTCCACGATAGTGATTTGGCCTCTTGCCTGGCTTGCGGGGAAGTTCGACAACGCTCTCGCGATTTACAGGAAAGACAGAAAGGCGTTGTTGCTGACATTACTGGGAGCGTTCCTCGGTCCCTTTCTCGGTATCACCCTGAGTCTCGTTTCTGTTGCCAACACGACTGTTGGAATCGCTGCCACGCTGATGGCAACGGTCCCAATTCTCATGTTGCCTCTGGTGAAATACATTCAGAAAGATCATATCTCTTGGCGGGCAGTTCTCGGGGCCGCCATCGCGGTCGCAGGTGTCGCTATCCTGTTCGCACGATAGCGCCCTCATCCCGTTCCATGAATTGTGTGCGTTCTTCACATCAACCTTATGAAAGCAAAGAATCATGACACCGTCCCCACAATCGAAAAGAATCCTCTTCGCTGCAGTCTGTCTCGCACTTATTGTCGTCGGTTCTCCGGCGCAGAAGAAGACGACCTATCCAGAAGACAAACTTCGTCAGGAGGAACTGGCAGCGCACCTTCGATTCATTGCTTCCGACAAGCTGTTGGGGAGAATGACGGGCACGCCCGGGTGCGATGAAGCAGCCCGATACATTGCAGCAGAATTCAAGAAATCCGGTCTGAGCACCTTTCAATCTGCGGAGGGATACTTCCAACGCGTACCCATGGTGCGAAGAACACCGCCGGGGAATGGTACTGTCGTTCTGAGGGGAGATTCACTGAATCAGCCGGACAAAATGATTCTGAGAAGCGGTGGGCCTTTGAAGTGGAGCGGGCGTTTTGAATATGTTGAATATGGAATGGTTGATGGCGAAAAAGGGATCGACGACTACAAGGGGATAGACGTCAGAGGAAAGGTTGTGCTGGCGCGATTCGGGGAACAGGGGGAGACCAACCTCCGTCGATCACTTGTCACGATCGCCGAAGTGAAACGGCGTGCAGCGCAGGCTCGTGGTGCAGTCGCTCTTGTTGAACTCTACCAGGGACAGCGCGACTGGAAATCTATCGCTTCGTACCTAATCAGGCCGGGATTTGAGACAGGTCCTGTCAGCGGAATGTTCTCTCATTTTCTTGTCGAGGATACCTCGATGAGCTTTCTTCTAAAAATCCAAACGAAGCCGAGCGGAGAAATTGCGCTTCAGACTGATGGATTCCGGCTCGAGGAGATCCCTGCTCGCAATGTCATAGGGTTCTTCCGCGGTTCGGATCCCAGGCTCCGTGACGAATATGTTCTGCTGACGGCTCACTACGATCACATTGGCGTGGGCAAGCCGGAAGGAGCTTCGTTGGATTCGATCTACAATGGTGCAAGGGACAATGGCATGGGGACCGTGGCCTTGATCGCCGCCGCTAAATCGTTTTCAAAAGCTTCCCCGAAACGGTCTGTCATCATCGCGGCTGTCACCGGTGAAGAGGTCGGACTGATTGGAAGCAAGTATCTCGCTGCTGAATCACCCGTACCCATGGGTAAAATCGTGTTTGATTTAAACATCGATGGCGCGGGATATGACGACACGACGATCGTCACTGTGGTGGGTCTCGACAGAACCAACTCCGAACCCGCAATCAAGGCGGGGACCGAACGATATGGTCTGACGGTGATGGCCGAGCCCGACGCACTCAAGGGTCTCTTTAATGCTTCGGACAACCTTTCCTTTGCCAACGAGGGTGTTCCTGCTCCGACATTCAGCGAAGGCTTCCACGCGTTCGGACCTGAAATTACGAAATACTATCATCGTGCCGCTGATCAGGCAGACGAGAACTTCAACTTCTCGTATCTCCTTAAGTTCTGCAAAGCATTTGTGCATTCGGCTCGCATGATTGGTGATCTGCCCGTTGCCCCTTTCTGGAAACCGGGTGATCCATTCGAACAGGCGGGTAAGAAACTCTATCAGAAGAACTGATGCTGGAGACTTGATGCGAAGGGCTTTGCCTGTCCTCATATCGCTTTTGGCTTGTTTCGGTGGCGTCAATGCTCAACAACGCACTCTCCACGCTGGCATTGATGTGCTGAATTACGAATTCACCATCCGGCTCCCCGAAGCCGGACGCATCATCGACGCTCACGCCGTGATCACCGTACGTCGATCATCGTCTGCTGACAACCTCATTCTGGATCTCGTGGGCCTTCAGGTCGATACAGTGTGGGTGAACTCCAAACCTTCTGCTTTTCAAAAAGACAACACAACTCTCAGAGTTTCCCTCCACCCGAAAACACGGCAACCAGCTGACACCCTCCTTGTGAATATCCACTACTCAGGCGAAGTACGAGACGGACTCATCATTCGAACGGACAGCAAAGGGCGGTGGTGTGCCTTCGGCGACAACTGGCCCGCGAGAGCGCGCTACTGGCTTCCGACTTTCGATGATCCGGCGGACAAAGCTTCGGTGACATGGAACATCATTGCGCCGACTGACCGAACAATCGTTGCGAATGGTGCGTTGATGGGAGAGAGAGTTCTGAACTCCGGAGATGAGCATGCGAAGGGGAAGTGGAGGTTGACGACGTGGAGAATGTCGAAGCCGATCGCTCCGTACCTGATGGTGATTGCAGCGGCTCCGCTCGTTTCCTATGACCTTGGCCTCACTGCATTGGGGCTCAGCGAATTCCCGCCGGGCGTCTCGCAATCCGTCTATGTTTTTCCGGAGCAGGCAGACTATCTTCCCGGTCCCTTTGAGCGTGCGGGTGAGATTGTCGAGTTCTTTTCGAAAACCATCGCGCCGTTCCCGTATGAAAAACTCGCACATCTGCAGAGTTCTACCCGATACGGTGGAATGGAAAACGCGAGCGCAATCTTCTATGCGGAAGATATTTTCCGGCGTCACATGATGACGTATGGTTTGATCGCACATGAGACGGCACATCAGTGGTTTGGGGATGCGGTAACGCCCCGAAGCTGGGGCCATGTGTGGCTTTCGGAAGGATTTGCGACATACTTTGAGAAACTGTGGGTCGAGAAAAGCGAAGGAGAAGCCGCGTTCAGGACCGGCATGAAGGAACTGCGCGACGAGGTGGTGAATGCGAGGGAAGTTCGCCAGAGACCCGTGATCGATACGCTTCAGACCGAGCTGATGCAGCTTCTGAACACCAACAGTTATCAGAAGGGAGCATGGACGCTTCATATGCTCAGGTCAATGCTGGGCGACAGCCTGTTCTTCGGCGGTATCAGAGTGTACTACATGCGTCATCGTCATTCGAACGCCACCTCCGACGATCTCTGCGATGATCTTGGGGGATTTGCCCATACCAATCTGCAGTGGTTTTTCGACCAATGGCTGCGTCGGCCCGGCTTTCCGGAAATTGCCGTGGGCTGGAAATACGATGCTCAATCACAAACAGTGATACTCGAGATCGACCAACATTCAGGCTTTGAGCCGTATCGATTTCCACTGAAGGTCGAAATTCAAACGACCGACGGAGGCAGCCAGACGATGCCTGTCAATGTTCCTGCCGAACGATCATATCGCGTTGTCTTCCCCCAAAAACTCAGATTCCCACCTAAGACCTTGCTCTTTGACCCTTCTATAGAATTACTTGCCACTGTTAAGTCTGCCCCCATGGATTAGTGAAACTGCTTGGTTCTGCTGCATTTTTTTTGGCCATCTGTTTGAATCCTCCACTCAAATCATGCATCTCATTTGTGAGCAAATGATGAACACAACCCAAAACAGTGGAGCAGAAAATGGCTGAGAATCTATCAAAACAACTATTCTTCGAGAAGGTGTACAACTACGAAGCCAACAAGGAATGGAAGTACGAAGGTGAGCTGCCGTGCGTCGTGGATTTCTGGGCACCGTGGTGCGGTCCATGCAGGGTCGTTGGACCCGTGATCGAAGAACTTTCGAAAGAGTATGCCGGTAAAGTGAATTTCTACAAGGTCAACACTGACGAGGAGCAGGAACTCGCCGGCGCTTTTGGCATCCGAAGCATCCCATCGCTCCTCCTCGTGCCAAAATCCGGGCAACCAAAGATGGCAGTCGGCGCATTGCCGAAAAACGCCCTCAAGGAAGCGATTGACAAGGAACTTCTGACGACGGTCAGTTAAGCCTGCTCTCTCACTCACATCAAAGCGCCTCCGGAAACGGGGGCGCTTTCGTTTTTCAGACACCTCCTGCCAAAAGTGTTCTGTTGACGCTGACTGAATCTGTGCGTATTTTGAATTATCACAGAACTTCGACGTCAAGGAACTCACTTCGTGAAAAACAGAAAACTCCTGATGATCCCCGGGCCGATCGAGTTTACACCCGATGTGCTTCGTGCCATGGGGATGCCAACCACGAGTCATGTTGCCCAGAACTTCATCGAGGTTTTTGGCCAGGTCCTGGAGGATCTTCGCAAGGTATTTCTTGCACCAAGCGGGCAGCCGTTCGTGGTGCCGGGTTCAGGGACGCTGGCGATGGATATGGCTGCGGCGAATCTTGTCGAGCCGGGAGATCGCGCTCTTGTCGTCAACACGGGATATTTCAGTGACCGCTTCGCGAAAATTCTCGAGCGCTATGGAGCCGCAGTCACTCATGTCCATGCTCAGGCAGTCGGAGATGCCCCATCTGTCAACGAAGTGGAGTCCGCACTTCAATCGATCAAACCCAAGCTGATGACAATTACACATGTTGACACGTCGACGGCCGTCGCCACGAATGTCAAAGATCTTGCGGCACTGGGTCGGAAATATGGAGCACTCGTCATTGTCGATGGAGTGTGCGCGACCGCAGGCGAAGAGATGCGGCAGGATGAGTGGGGGATAGACCTCGCGCTGACAGCTTCACAAAAAGCACTTGGCGTACCACCCGGCCTGGCGGTTGTTGTCGCCGGACCTAGGGTGATGCAAGCGTTCAGCACGCGAACAAAGCTGGTCGGCAACTTCTATGCAGATTGGACGGAATGGCTCCCCATCATGCAAGCCTACGAGGGACGCAAGCCGAGTTACTTCGCGACGCCTGCCGTCAACCTGATGTGGGCGCTCCATGTCAGTCTCAAGGGCATTCTTGCGGAAGGGATGGAGGTTCGGTTTGCGAGGCACAAAAAACTGAGCGATGCATTCAAAGCCGCGGTGAGCGCTCTGAACTTGAAGCAAGTGCCGACGCGCCCGGAGAACTGTGCAACAACGCTGAGCGGGGTCTACTATCCGCAGGGTGTCGACAAAGGGATCTTGAAGTACATTGATGAGGCAGGGGTCATCGTTGCAGGTGGACTTCATCCAGCCATCCGCGAACAGTATTTCAGGGTAGGTCACATGGGGGCGGTCACGGGGAGCGATGTGATTGCTACGGTTGCTGCTATCGAATCGGGACTATCCCGCTCCGGATACATATTCGAAAAGGGGGTTGGAGTCGTTGCCGCTCAACGGCATCTGCTTTAGCCGCCATATGTGCTTGCTCTCGCCGAAGCCTCCACTGGTTAGGTCGCTGCATGGTTGGCGGCATCATTCCGCGCCATGACTTCCAGATAGAATCCGAATAACACCATCCAGGGCAGTTCCGGTATTTGAAGTGCTCTCCTGTTCATCCTCACCGAAGCAGAGAGTCGGAAGGAGCCGCGCTGCTGAATTTCGAAGAGAGGCTCGCCTTCTTCTGTTCGAAATTCCGAGAGTCTCTTCCATATGCTTTTCCAAACAATGAACTTCCGGCCATTGGTCAGTTCCAACGCTCCACCGCCTCTCCAGGTATTTCTTCTGTAGCTCCCCAGTTCGTCAGCGGATCCGCTCGCCTTGATAAAGGTCTTCGTTTTCCAGAAGCCAGTTCGCTGGAAAGTCCAGCTCCCGTCGCCGCTCTCGGCAACAGCTAAATTCCCCATCATCTTCGGGAGTCGCAGAGTGGCCACGAGCTCTCCGCCAAAGCGAAGTTCAAACTCATTTTTGAATAAACTCTGCTGTGACCATGAGAGCTCATGATCAATAACGGATCTGATGTTCTTCATAGCATTTTGTCTTTCGGAAATGAAATCCGCCCTCGTTCCCCTGCAACCCAACGACGAGACACCAGCCAGGCGTCACCATGTCGGTGGCTCGGCCTGGTATCTGCCGTCGTGTTTTCCCGACACTCAGGAAGTTGACGAGGAAGGGCCGGAGGCTTCACCGCCCTCGCCCCGTGTCTTCAGTCGCCCTGCCTTTCTCAGCGCTTCGGTGAGCAGGAACTCGATCTGCGCATTCACGCTGCGCAGATCGTGTCCGGCCCATGTCTCGAGTGCGGTGTAAAGGCTCTCATCCAGCCGAAGCAAGTATTTCTTTTTGTCGCTCATTGATAGAGTGTGCCAGTGTTGATAACCGGCTGTGCCTGAGATTCGGAAACGAGCGCAACGAGGAGATTGTTCACCATCGTCGCCTTCTTGTCCTCATCGAGAGTCACGATCTTCTGTTCACTGAGGGTGCGAAGCGCCTGGTCGACCATACTCACTGCTCCTTCGACGATCTTTTTGCGGGCAGCAATGACTGCTTGAGCCTGCTGGCGTCGGAGCATCGTCTGCGCAATCTCTGGAGAATAGGCGAGATGACTGATGCGCGCATCGGTAATTTCGATACCTGCGATATCGAGTCGGGATTGGACCTGATGCTTCATCCGCTCGGAGATTTCCTGCGGTCTGCCGCGCAACGACGGAACGTCTTCGTCCTCTGCATCATACGGGTACTCGGAAGCCAGCGCCCGGATGGCCGTCTCGCTTTGGATGGCAATGAAATTCTCGTAGTGGTCGACATCAAAGAGCGCACGTGCAGAATCGACAACACGCCACACAACGACTGCGGCGATCTCAATCGGATTGCCGTGGAGGTCGTTCACCTTGATCTTCTCGCTGTTGAAGTTCCTTATACGCAGCGACACGTGCCGCTTGATCGCGAACGGATTCGCATAGCAGAATCCCGAATCGCGAACAGAGCCGATGTATTTGCCAAAGAGAACAAGCACTCGAGCCTCGTTCGGCTGAACAACGAAGAATCCCGCCGGGAGGATCATGGTGAGGATGAACAACGGGATCTCCACCCAGAGATAACCAAGCGTCCTGCTCTCAATAATGAAGTAGACCAAATAGGCATTCAGAGCCAGCAAAAAGACGAGAAAGAGAAACGCTGCATAGCCGCTGACTTGATTTGCCTTGGATTCAGTGATCGTGTTCATGGTAAACCTCCTTTGTGATTCTGTGATAGCATAATGATATCATAGTGATATCACAATGTCAAGTTAATTCGTGACTATTTCGTGCAGCGCTAATTGGGAGAAAGCTCGCAAATGCCGAGAGTTTCACACATTTTGCCGGAACAAGAAATCTCGACGATCTCACTGTCGATGAGGTAACCTTTTTCATCTTGTGCGGTCTTTAGTAGTGACCGGTCGATATACAAGCCACCAACTCCCGCGAGGGATCTGATTCGGGGTCGAGTGAATTCACTCTCAGTGACAGATAATGAGCTCATGCTTCAGGTCCGCGATGGCGATGTCGCGAAACTGGGCATCCTGTTCGAGCGGCACCACGTGAAGCTGTACAACTTTCTCGTGCGTATGACGAACAGGCGTGACTCCAGCGAGGACCTCGTCCAAGAGGTGTTTCTTCGAATTCTGAAATATGGGCATTCGTACCGCGGAGACGCAGAGTTTGTAGTCTGGATGTTTCAACTCGCCCGCAACGCGGCCAACGACCACTTCCGGAAGTGGAAGAAGGAAATGCCATTGGAAGATGCTGGGGATATGCCCGACCAGGAACCGGCTCCTGATGACTCGCTCATGCATCACGAGAAATCGGCGCTTCTCACAAAGGCTCTGGCGCTTCTCTCTGCTGAAAAAAGAGAGGTCCTTGTTCTGAGCAGGTATCAGGAGCTGAAGTACGAAGAGATTGGCACCATCCTCAATTGCCCTGTAGGGACCGTCAAGGCAAGAGTGCACCGGGCATTGAAGGATCTGAGACGGGAATACCACAAATTGTCACAGGACAAACCATGACGAGGCGATCAAGGAGTTGAGTAATGATTTTGCGGAAGAGAGAATGAAGGTGACACCATGATGAAATCAAGCCACGTTCTGAATCAACTGCCCGAGTATCTTCGCGGAAGCGTGAGCGAAGCTGACAGGTCTGCTATCGAGCGACATCTCAAGGCTTGCAAGTCATGCAAGGCGGAGTACACGGCTCTGGCAAATGTCTGGACGGAGTTTAGCCGGCTGCCCGATGAAAGGCCAAGCCCCCGGATGCGTCAACGATTCTACGCTGAACTCGAACGCCGGAAATCCGGCCGCGCTCTTCACTCAGCTCCCGAGATTCAGTCAAGCGGCCGACTTCGCAACTTGTTGGGGCGGTTATGGCCGAAGCAACCGGCGATGCAGTTTGGCATCGCGTTAGTTTGCCTGCTTGTCGGATATGTCATCGGTTTTAGAATTGACGGTGGTGGAAAGAACTCCGGGGGTGACGTTGCTCAACTTCGAAGCGAGGTCGTCAATATGCAGCGGCTCGTCATGCTTTCCCTCTTAAAGACGGAATCTGCCAGCGAACGAATCCGGGGAGCAAACTGGACAGAGCGGATTGTCCGGCCGGATACGGAGGTCTTCTCAGCACTCTTCGAGACCGTTAACTATGATCCCGTCGTCAACGTTCGGCTCGCTGCACTTGATGCCCTTGCGAAGTACTACGACGAAACAGAAGTCAAGAAGGGAATCATCAGTTCTCTGCTACATCAGACTTCTCCGCTTATTCAGCTAGCGCTGATTCAGGTCATCACGACCGTCCACGACTCCGAGGGCATTGCTGCATTGAAGGAACTCCTCAAGAACAAGGACCTCAACAAGACCGTTCGTGGGCAGGTTGAAAAGCGCCTCAAAGAAATGGGAACAGAGGGAATTCATTGAAGGAGAGGGATATGAGAAACCGATGGCTTGAGATCCTGTTGATTGGCGGCGGATTGGTGGTCGTGCCGCTTGGAGGTGCGATAGGTCAACGAAATGCACTTTCAGACAGAGAAGAGATAAAGAAGAGTTTCACGTTGGTGTCCACCGATCACCGGCAGCTCGTTGTCGATAACATCAATGGCGAGATAAACGTAGTCGGCTATGACGGGGATACCATTGAACTCGTCTCACGCAAAGAGATAAGGGCGGAATCGAACGAGAAGATCGAAGAGGCAAAGCAGGATGTGAGCCTGGATATCAAGGAGGAGAAGAACAAGCTCATTCTCTATGTCGATGCGCCCTGGCGCGCCGGCGAGGAGGGCAATTACAAGGGTTGGCATTACTACGGATATGACGTCATCTATGATTTCGATCTGAAGGTTCCACATAAAATGAGCCTCTTCTTGAAGACCGTCAATCATGGCAAGGTCATGGTCCGGAGTGTGGAAGGTGAGTTTGAAGTGACGAACGTGAACGGGGGGATTGAGATGAGCGACATCAACGGACCCGCTGTTGTGAAAACGGTCAACGGTCCTATCAAGGTCTCCTTTGCAGAGAATCCAGGCTCTGGATGCTCCTTTAAGACGATCAACGGCAAGATCGAAGTTGTATTGCATGACGGGCTCAATGCCGACATGAAGCTGAAGACGTTCAACGGAAAAGTGTATTCCGATTTTGAGGTTTCCACACTCCCTCAAGAGAACAAAACCGTTGAAGAGCACAATGGATCTCGTCGAATCTACCGGCGCGGTGATTCCTCTACCGTTCGGGTTGGGAAGGGTGGGTCGGAGCTCGTGTTTGATACGCTGAATGGCAGCATCTACGTCCTCAAAAAAGATTGAGTCGATTGATCCGACAGGCAAGAGTGTGAACTCAACAAGTGTTGCAAGACAAATAAACGAAATGATGACAGGAGGAGTACTTGAAATGAAAAACTCACGAATGATATTTTTGGCGAGTATGTTGACTGTGTGCTCGCTTGCGCTGGCACTTGCTCAGGATGCAACGGTTGACAAGGTCAGCGTCCCGCTCTCAGATCCGTCTCGTCCAGTGATGTTGAAGGTGGGCTTAATCAGCGGCGGTATTATGGTCAAGGGGGGGGCGGTCAAGGACGTTACTGTCGAAGCACGAGTTCGGGCTTCGGAAGACGACGAGGAGAAATCCGAAAAGCCGCGCGGCTTGAAACTCATCCCGAACAACAGCACGGGCCTGACGGTCGAAGAGGATGACAACACCGTGTCGGTAAGCACGGGGATGCGCGGAGGATTGCGCACGGTGGACCTCACCCTGCGCGTTCCGACGAATTGCTCGATGCACCTGAGTGCGGTGAATGACGGCAATATCGAGGTGGAGAACGTCAATGGGGATCTGGAAATCAATTGCACAAATGGTTCCGTCAAGCTCTCGGGGATCTCCGGATCTGCCGTTGCTCATGCGCTCAACGAGGACCTCACGGCGACCTTCGTGAAGGTGAATCCACAGAAGTCGATGTCCTTTAGCTCACTGAATGGGAAAATCGATGTGACCTTTCCTTCCGATGTGAAGGCAAACGTCTACATGAAATCGGATCAGGGAGAGATCTACAGCGACTTTGACATGAAAGTGAAGAGTGAAACCGCCAAACAAGAAGACAATGCGAAGGGTAAAAAAGGGAAATTCCGCATTTCCGTCGAGCGCGGAATGCGCGGAACAATCAATGGTGGAGGACAAGAGATCGAGATCACGAACTTCAATGGTGATATTTACATCCGAAAAGGAAAATAGAAACTACGCACTTCCGAATGTGAGCAGCGAACCCCCGAGGATTCTCGAGTATTGCCTCAAGTCCTCGGGGGTTTTGCTTTGTGTTGGGCTCGTTGACTTGCCAACGACGATCCTGCTTCAAGACTCCATCGTTTCTCCACATTGACCTCGGGGGTTCACGCCCCTCACTTTTTTTGAACCTGGTAGTTCTCGTACTGGATTGCCTTCTTGGCCTTCCGATCGTCAGTGCTGTCTTTGAGGAGCTGCTGGTAACTTTCGAGTCTTCCTTTCTGCTGGATCAGCAGTGATGCTCCAGCGCCCGTGGAAAATGCCGCCGGGGATGCCATCACGGCATCCTGGGCATTTTTCAGCTCCCTGGCGGCATCTTCGCGCCGACCTTCATCAAGTGCACGAAGTGCCTTTTCCACATTGCGGGTGGAAACAGCCACGTCTGCCTTGGCCTGAGTCTCATGGTCTCGATTCCTGTCGACTTCGGAAAGGTCTTTCGTGTAGCGAATCTCCGCTGCAAACGAAGGCCACGACTCGAACCATCCGCGTTTCCCGTCGTACTTCAGCACACCTTTTGCCACATTCAATACGCCCGTTCCCTCGGGAATTTCAAGTTCGACGGTCAACTCGCGGTGCTCATTCGAATACACGTCACCAATCGGAATCACAATCTCTTTCCCCTCTCCTCGATGTTCGTAGCCGATAACGTCGCGCAGACGCACGCCGTCACCGAGCCGCAGTTCTACCGAAGCGTTCTGCGCCACCACGCACGAGAGGCTCTTCAGCTCCTTCCGGAAAATGGACGCGAGGCTCTGAGGGCTCTCAATAAAGTAATAGTTGCCGCCGCCGCTCTCCGAAAGTCGAATCATGAGATTCTCATTGTATCCCAGCCCGACACCCATGGTTGTCACGGAAACTGATTTGCCGCGGTAGCGCTGAACCATTCTTTGGAGTTCGTTTGGATCTGTCACACCACGATTCGCAAGACCGTCGGACAAGAGAATGACCCTATTAAGGTATTCTTTGTCACGATGACGCTCGACCTGGCGGAGACCCTCGGCAAGTCCGCCTCCAAGGTTAGTCGCCCCACGTGGAAAAACCTCATCCAGGAGACAGAGAAGCTCTCTCTTGTCGTGGACTGGTTTCGCCTCACGGAGCACGTCGACCACATCATCGTAGATGACAAACGAAAAAATGTCGTCGTACTGTAGCTGATCGATAAGTAACCGCACCGCCTTCTTTGCGTATTCAATTTTGTTTTGATCTGCCATCGACCCGCTGCGGTCGAGAACAACAGCCAAATTCATCGGTTGACGGAGTTTCGGCTCGGTCGCAGGCGCGGCAATCGTAAGCAAGAGATACGCGGTTCCGCCGTTATGGGACACGAAGGGGCAATTGATGTGGCCGTTGATTGTCACCTTCTGATCGGGAGTGCGACCTAAGCCTGCGGAGAAGAATCCGATCATCGTCAAAACTGCTATGATAGTGCGTTTCATAAAGATATCCCCCATTCAAGAAAAACCGTGTCACGCTGATTAGGATGACGTTACCATGAGTACCGGATGGTGTAAGAGATTGTCTTCTCACTGCCCTTGCTGATCTTTACAGGAAACCTCAATGTCGTTTGGTCGGCTTTCGTCCAGTCGCCGGTGCTTTTGACGATCTCCCATTGGCTCCAACGCCAGGGGTGCTCGTAGATTTGTATCTCCACCGGCTCTTCCTTGTGGTTTCTCACTTTTATTTCAATGGTTTCTTCGACAACCCGCCCGGAGGAGTAGGATTTGAAATCTTTCTGCACGCGTTCTCCGACGATGTCGAATGCATCACCAAGATACAACCGCAATTCTTCGTCCTTCGGTGTATGGTCGATCTGATCTTCGCCTACGAACTGTTCTTTGCCCTCATCATCCCGTTTGTAGACCCGCACTTTTCCTTTCGGGAGTGGGATGCCAAGCCCGGAGGATTGGTCATTTTTGAAGGTCACATAAACACCAACCTTTGAATTTGACTGCTGTCCGAAACTTCCCTGCGAACGATAGGAATAGTTGCGGTACCAATATCTCCATTGGTCTCCGAGGCCGTCAAAGATGAAGACCTTCTGCGCAGGCACGTTATTCGCCGATGTGAGTTCAATCTGCTTCGTCTCGTTGTTATTAATGTCGGTATGGCGCTGCAGGGAATACAGTTTGTACTCAAACAACTCTGACTGTTGAAACTGGGGTGCGTTGGCCTCCTGGGCTCGCATGTTCTTGCCTGAAAGCATGGCATCATACTTCATCGCGTCTTTGACGACGTTGACATCCCCGGCAACCAGTTTAAGCCCTGCGTTGTGAAAGCTGGTGCCGGAGTTGTTCGTAATCGTCACCCACCCTGTGAGATCGATTTTTGAATCGTTGGCGTTGAGCAATGCGACATAGTTGCACGTCCACGACAATTGTCCGGCCAGGTAGCTGATTTCAGATTTATGCTGACCATCTTTATTCGAGTTGAGAAGCCACTCGAGTTGCGGTTGCAGAATCAAGCCCTCGGGCAATGCAGGCAAGACCAGCCTCCCGACAGGATTGATCTCAATTTTGCCCCCGATTTCCACTATCATTCCTCCGGTGGAGTAATAGCTTGGGGCAGAATTTCCATATTGAGGCTGAAAGGCATAGCCTGTTGCGATCAGTCTCCCACGAACCGAATACTCCTTTTTTGTTGAAGGTTCCTCACGGATGAATTGCACTTCTTTTCCGATGTATTTTTCGAGGAGCTTCGCTTGATGAACGAGATCGTACTGATAATTCTGCTCGAGGACGCGCACACCTCGCGGGTCGACAAGACTCAGATAGTGCAGCGATGTTCCGTCGATGGTCGAAGGGATCTCGGGCAGGGTGACCCTGTTCAGGCCTTTGATCAATTTGATCGTCCTTTCTTCGCGGATGAGCGAAAGATTCTGATTGTAGATCGTAAGGTCGACGGAGGTTCTGTCGCCTGCGATGGTTTGCGGGATTGATTGGGCAGACAGCAAAGCGCTGAAGGCCGCCGTGAGCAGCATTTGCTTCAAAAACCCATGAATCCGTGTCATAAAGCCTCCGGTGGTTAGTTTGAAATAGAGTGCGGTTATTAGTACTTTCTGGTGGTTTTCGTCATTCACCTTCTGCTTATTGATGACATTAACTATTGAAAGGTAAATGAAGCTGTCCCTCTTTTTTCTTACACCCGATGCTAAGATTCTGGATCTCATCCGAAAAGGGGACGAGGAAGCTTTGGTGACTTTGTACGAGTCGAACCGGAGACCGATTGCGACGTACATTGCCCGCAACAACGGAACGATTGAGGACGCTCACGATATGCTGCAGGAATCGCTCGTGATTCTCTGGGAGCGAATCCGGGCAGGAAGTTTTGAGTACAAGGCGCACCTCAGTACTTTCATCTACGCGACGGTGAAGAACTTGTGGTTGCAGCGATTAAGAAAGAAGAAACTTTTCTCGTCTGCCGAAATCGATCCAGAAGCTCATGAAGATCAGTCTCCGTCAGCGCTGGAGGGCCTCATTGCGACAGAGCGGGTGGAGATGGTGAGGGATGCCCTTGAGACGATCGGAGAGCAATGCAGGAAATTGCTCCTTTTGTTCTATTGGGAAGAACAATCGATGGAGGAAATTGCCGTGCATCTGGGTTTCGCAAATGCCGACACCGCCAAAGCCAAGAAATACCAGTGCAAGAAAGCGCTGGAGCAAGCACTTCATCGGCTCCAGTAACGCCAAAGGACAAACGACGTGTCTGAATCCAGAGATATTCATTGGTCAGAAGACGAAGACCTCTTGGAGCAATTTGTGCTTGGTCGACTCGAATCGGTTCAAGTCGCAAGACTCGAGAAGCATCTTCAAGAGTGTGACCGATGCCGGATAGCTGTGGCGAAAGAGCGCGAACTCGCCGCAGGGATCCGCCTTGCTGGACGCCAAACCGTGAAGCATAGGCTGGCCCAGAGGCTTGAACAACGTAGGTACCGCAGCGCCGGCTGGTATCGCGTTGCCGGAGTGGCGGCGGGAATAGTGCTTCTGGTGACCATTGGCATCTATAATAGATGGTTTGCCGCAAACGAAACACAGACGGACAAACAAGACAGGACCGACAGGATCGAGAAACATGTCGAGCCTGAGCCCCCGCGCTCGCCTGAAAGGCAAGTGACGGACGCTGAAAAGCCAGCTGGCGATGCTTCACGACAATCGGCCGCTGAGAACAGGCAAAAAGCGCCGAGCCTTGCCGCTGGGGCGCCAAGGGCGGCTGGAGCGCAATCGGGAAACATCACGGATGCTCGAGTCGATAGGCTCAAAGACCTCAAGGCGACGAATGTCGCCGAAGAGGCAGAGCGCCGCGAGAAAAAGGATCGAATCACTATTGTAACAGGTTCTTCAACGGTCTCAGCGGCCTGGGTACAGGGAATCGTGATCACGGAACGCGATCAAAATGAACCCATGCCAATGGAGACCGGGGCGAAGGCGAAGGATGAGCGAGCGGTCCTTCGAAAAGGAAAGGAAGAGAACTTCCTGGCGGGTAAATCAGTGAATGCCAAGGCAAGTCAAAACACCATTCAGAATTTCACTGTCACACAGAAACTTATTTCTGACCTCCCCGCATCTCAGCGAACTCATCTCCAAGAAGCAGCTTCAGTCCAGACACTCCTTCAGAGAAATCCGACAGGCACGCAGATCACCGTGTTCCTGGATTCACTCCTGACGAAAAAGGAGTTCGACCAATCACGTGTGAAGACGATCGGTGAAGATTCGATCATCTTGAATATTGGTAAGCGGATGGTTGGCTACAGGCTTCCACCTGATTGGACTGGACAAGGAGTGCAACAAACGCGGAAAGAGAAATAGACGGCTTGCTCCTCCAGTCCATGGCATGTTGGTTCTCGTCTTCGATCAGTGTCGCACTCGGCTGATCGCCTGACCCTCCAGCTTCTTCTCACATCTCTATTCCAATTGACGCCGCATTTCATCCCTGCCCACGTCCGTTTCGTCCCATCGTCGGTATTTTTCGAGCCATCTCCTGTGACCCAACACCTCATCGTGGAACACGAATCCGAGTCCGTCGTCTAACGGTGAAAGAGCAACACCCAACGAATCTATCAAGAACTTCTATGAGGAGACATCATCGTGAAAAGGATACTCATTCTCGGTTTTGTGTTGTGTTCAATGCTCGCAGGGATACTTGGTCTAGCGAGTGCCCAGATCCTCAAGGTGCAAAAGAAGGAAACAGGTTCTTCGAAAAGTGGGTGGCTCGGTGTAAGCATCCAGGACATCACTTCTGAAATGAAGAAGGCGATGGAGTTGAAATCACGCGAGGGAGCTCTCGTGAGTGACGTTGTGAAAAAGAGCCCCGCGGACTCGGCAGGCATCCGGGAGAAGGATGTGATCGTGCAGTTTGGGGGAGAGACTATTTCCGATGCGTCAGAACTTCAGAAAGCAGTTGCCGATACGAAACCCGGGACGAAAGTGCCGGTTGTTGTGATGCGCAAAGGCGACAAGAAAACAATTGATGTTGTTGTTGGCAGGCAAAAGGAGAGCCGAAGCTTCACGGTGAGATCCTCCAGGTCTTTCAGTGGACCCGAGTTGTTCTCGGGTGGCCGGAATGCGCAGGGAATGGCGCTGAGGCAACTGAATGATCAACTGGCGAAGTATTTTGATGTCCCGGAAGGAACGGGCGTGCTTGTGTGGGAGGTCGAAAAAGGGAGTGTGGCGGAGAAGGCTGGAGTCAACGCTGGTGATGTGATCACGGTGATAGGGAAGAAAAAGATCAAGGTTCTGCGCGATGTTTCGAGGGCTTTGGGAATCTATGATGAAGGAGAGAAGGCGGAAATAGACATTCTGAGGAAGGGAGTCCGGAAGACCCTTACGCTGGAAGTCGAAGAGGGGAATGACGGAGAAGGGTATCACTATTGGTTCAACGAAGGACCATTCAAAAGTCGTAACGAGAGCATGTTCTTTACTGTGCCGGAGTTCGATGTCAACGTGCCTTCGATCGATCCTGAGATCGAGATCGGATCAGTTCATCCGGACTTCGATAATCTGAGGATTGAGACGAACAATCTCCGCGAACGTTTGAGGGATCAATCGACTCAACTGCGCGAGAAGATCCAGAACGAAGTGAGACCTCGTATCAGTGTACGTATCAGCCGTAGTATCTAATCCACCCACCATATCCCAATACAAACCGAAGCCACGCGTGAATACGCGTGGCTTCTTGCTTTTTCGGCGATTCCAGGCGGTGCAAAGACGTAACCTTCGGTCCATCTTCTCTTGCCAATGAAGCGAACTTGGAGTAACTTCATTCACTTAGGGCACTTGAATGGCACTCCGTTCCTCAAAATATGGCCGTGTTTTTGACCTCCTGCCGGAGATGATCTTTATTGTCGATAGTGATCAGAAGATTGTCGATCACAACGTGGTTGCGGCGACCGAGACAGGGTATGCCCCGGTCGATCTTCTGCACAGTTCGTTTGAAATCATTCTTCAGCCCGAGCAACGAAGGACGCTCCTGAGCATTCTCAAGACGGACTACGGCGAGCAGTCGCTTGAGACGAAATTCGTCCGCGCCGATAAGACCATCATGGATGTTCAGGTAGACCTGAGAAGATTGTACACTGCGGAACGGTTCTATTCTGTCCTCATCGCAAAGGATATCACGGAGCAGAAGAAGAAGGAACTTGACTACCTCCGATACTCCAACGTCATGCAGCACACGGTCAATCCCATACAGATCACCGATGCCAGCGGGAAAATGATCTACGTCAATCCTGCGTTTGAACGAGCGAGCGGATTTTCGAACGAAGAGCTCATTGGAAGGAATCCGAGAATCCTGAACAGTGGCAGATATTCGCGTGAGTTCTGGAAATCCGTGTGGGACCACATCACCACCCGCAAGGTGTGGGTTGGCGAAATTGAGAATAGAAGGAAAGATGGGAGTCCTTTCCACACCGAGTTGGTTATTTCGCCAATCGTGGATGGAAACGGACATATCGTGGGTTTTCTTGGTGCCCACCGTGATATTACAGAGCAAAAGATCCTTGAACAACAGCTTGTGCGTTCTCAAAAAATGGAAAGCATCGGTACCCTTGCGGCGGGCATTGCTCACGAAGTTGGAAACCCTCTGACCTCTATCTCATCACTCGTGCAGGTTATCCAACGGACCACGGCGGATGAGTTCGCGAAGGACAAGTTGGAGTTGATCAAGGATCAGATTAATCGGATAGCCAGGATTATTAGAGACCTCGTCGATTTCTCCCGTCCCTCGTCCTACGTGATCAAGCCGACGGATGTCAACAAGGTCATTCGTGAGGCTCTGAACATCGTCCAGTACGGCAAGAAGGTTAAAGACATTGCTTTCACGCTTGAGTTGGCGGATGATCTGCAGAGCCTTCCCGTCGTGCCGGACCAGCTCGCGCAGGTCTTCATCAATATCCTCATGAATGCTGTCGATTCACTTGACGGGAAGCCCGGTTCAATTTGGATCCAATCACGTGTCGATGGGGAGATGGTGGAAGTGCTCGTCAAAGATACGGGGAAAGGAATAGCTCCGGACGATCGCGAAAAAATCTTTGAACCGTTCTTTACGACGAAGGCGGTTGGGAAGGGGACTGGTCTCGGTCTGTGGGTTAGCTACGGAATAGTCCAGAGTTTTGGAGGAGACATCGAAGTCGATAGTGATCTTGGCAGAGGAAGCACATTCACAATTCAATTACCGGTCAATGGAAAAGAGCAGAGGAGTTGATGGCAGAGCGCATTTTGGTTGTTGACGATGAGCAGATTATCCGGGAATCGCTGGGTTTCGTTCTGAAGAAAGAGGGATTCCAGGTAGAAGAGGCGGCTAACGGCCGGGAAGCTCTATCAAAACAGGAAGCCCATCCGTTCGATGTTGTGATCTCAGATATTGAAATGCCCGAAATGCGGGGAATGGAGCTGTTGGAGCACATCACCAAGCGGACGCCCCAGACCTTTGTTATCATGATCACTGCGTTCGCCTCGGTAGAAACGGCGATCGCGGCACTACGCCGGGGTGCATACGACTATGTCTTGAAGCCGATTGATTTCGATGATATCCTTCATCGGATCCGAAAGCTCCTCGAGCACCGCGCCTTGTCGCTTGAAAACTCATTGCTGCGGCAAGAGATCAACAGGACATATGATTTCGACCAGATCATCGGTCAAAGTCAAAGCATGAAGAACATCTTCCAGATCATTAAGCGGGTGGCCGGGAGTGACGGAACGGTCTTGATTACGGGGAAAAGTGGCACTGGAAAGGAACTGGTTGCAAGAGCCATCCACTACAACAGCAACCGGAAGGCGAAGAGATTCGTCGCCATCAATTGCGGCGCGATAGTGGAGACCCTTTTCGAGAGTGAGTTGTTTGGCCACAAGAAAGGATCATTTACCGGAGCGACGACCGACAAAGAAGGACTCTTCAAGGTTGCAGATGGAGGGTCGGTTTTCCTTGATGAGGTCAGCGAAATCCCGTTGCATCTTCAGGTCAAGCTGCTTCGGGCTATTGAACAGAAGGAAGTCATACCGGTCGGGCATACGGATCCAATCACCATCGACCTCCGCATCATTGCAGCGACCAACAGGGATCTCCGGCAGGAAGTAGAGAATGGAAAGTTCAGGGAGGATCTGTTTTATCGGCTGAACGTTGTGGAAGTGGACTTGCCGTCGCTCAGCGAGAGGAAAGAAGACATTCCGCTTCTCTGTCAACACTTCCTCGAAGCGTACAGGAAACATATGGGGCGGCCCATCCAGGGATTCACGAATGAAGCGATGGGCGCGCTCATTCAGTACCAGTGGAAAGGCGAAGTCCGTGAACTCGAGAACGCGGTGGAACGAGCTGTTATCTTCTGTGACAAAGAATTCATCGGTCTTGAACACCTGCCGGATTACTTCCGTCTGATTGTAGCTCAGCATACGTCCATCGTCCCCGGTGGTCATCAGACCCTTCGCGATGCAGTCAAGGCCTTCGAGCGGACATATATCGAACAAGTGCTTGCGCAGAATGATCGCAACAAGGAAGCGACCGCTCTCGCCTTGGGGGTGAGTCTGTCGTCACTGTACCGGAAGATGGAAGAGCTCGAAATTCCGACCCGATAGCAATGAAAAGAGTCCGTAGGCGGACAATTTATTGTTGTTTAGCAACCTTTTGCTCCCGTTCTAAAGTTTGAGAATTCTCTCGTCCCGTCATTCCTAATATTGAACAAGCTGCGATATCCCCCTCAAATGGGCTGGCCAATTCGAGTCGAATTTGGCAGTCCCCCTGCATATTTTCTGTACTTCCAATTGGCACGTTCCTTGCACTTTCGCAAATGGGGTAGGACTCTACTCCAGCACCGTGATATTGCAGATACCAGATAATCAACAGGAGGAACCAATGGAGCGAAACAGAATGCAATCACCTGTCGGATCAGACGGATTGGTTGCGGGGAACTTAAAGGACTCAGTTCGTACCTACGAACGTGCATTGATTATAGATGCTTTGAAGGTCAACGGTAATGACAAACGCAAGGTTGCGAAGTTGCTTGGCATCAGTTTGTCGTCGTTATATCGGAAGCTTCGCGAACTTTCCATCGAAGATCTCGATGAGTGCGGGAAGCCCGAACATGAGCACGCTTCGGAATTGAATGCTGCACTGAACTAAGATGTTGTTGCTCGATTCACAGATGCGCTACGGTTTAAGGGGAAGTCCAGAAGCGCATCCTTCTTCAAGGAGTTAGATGATGAAGCCGGGCTGGTGGATTGTAGGATTTGTCGCTGCCATCGCCGTAGGCGGAACACTATGGTATCTTCGTCGCTTTCGAGGGGATGATTCAGGAGCTTTCCATTTCGTTGATGACGAAAGTGCTCTGAAGAATTTTGGAGCGTTTCCGCCTGAGGTGCCAGAGGATGAATTCGATGGCGTGAACTTTCTTTTCTGAGTTCGGCCTCAGCACCCCAGCATCGAGTGTGCGACAAAACAACGAGAGAATCCGTTCTCTCTTCTGTCAGTCAATGCAGGTGAGGAGGGCGCATTCCCCGAACAAACTCAGGAACAGAATCTGCCCACAGGTGAGCCGCTTGTTGAATGCATGGCATTGCCGCCTGTGGGCATTTTGTTACCCGGCTGCTCTTGTCAAAATTTAGAATGGCATGTATTTCTGAGTCTTCAGGCGACGTCAGATGATGAGTTTGTCGCCGATCGAACCAGTTCAAACGCTGATTCCAATGAGCACACACGACAATGAACTCGCAGAGCAACTGGCGGATCTCACGTATGAGCTGCTTGAGAACTGCCAGGTGAAGATAGAACGGACGGCGCACAAGCTGAACCTTACCGTTGCAGAGTTCAAGCTTCTACGTTCTATCGGTGACGATGAAAAAGTTGCTGCTGGCGTTCTGGCCAATAGGCTGGGGCTTTCCAGCAGCCGTCTTACACGGATCATCGATGGACTCGTTGCCAAAAGGATCGTGAAGAAAAGTGTTTGCGGCAAGGACCGTCGGGTCGTTGAGATCCAATTGACACCTGAGGGAGTCCAGACAAGTGATCAACTCAAACTCATGTATGTGACAGTTCACCAGGAAATAATTGGTCTTCTCCCCTCCGATGCCGGCGAATCTGTGATTCTCGCTATGCAAAAACTCCGCTCTGCCACCCATGAATGGATCAAGGAGTGAGCCCACTCCTCCCCTCTGATACTGTGCAATCAAGCGACTGACAATCTGGTATTCTCCCGGCCTAGTTTTGATCTCCCCTGAACAGATGACGATACTTGATGATTTCGAACCCTCCTCCTTGCTTGGGAGCCCTCATTTCCCATCTTCGGAAATGGCCAAAGGTATTCAGGGCAAGAGTAATAATCAGGAACATGAACTCGCCGAGAAGATGGCTAAAATCTGACCATTTTGGCAATCATGCCTCTGGTTTCGTTGAAAAAATCGACGGCACGATAGTTGAAAATGTTTAACATCTGCCCGTGAAATCAATGGATTATGCTGAATTTATCAACAGTATTCGCTTTTGGGACGGGAATTTCAGCCGTCAGGCATGCTTGGCAGATCGAGACTTTTTCATGAGTCGGAATGAACGGGAGTTGAGTTTGCCAATCCTGAGAACAGAGCTAGATTTGTGTTAGGGGATAAGGGATTTCTTCCATTTTTTGCAGTCTAGGAATGGTTCGCTGTTTTCTCATTTGCGGCACAAATATTGAACAGAAGTCAAGTATTCTCGTTCTCGGTAGGGGCCAGGGAGGTCCTAGAAACCGAAGTACATCTGCTCTCGCGCAAAGAAGATTTTGATTCAAATTGGAGTTATCTGTGAAACGGTTTAAAACAAATCAAGACGGAGGTTTTATGAAGAGACATCTACTCGTTGGCATCCTCTTCCTGCTGATGATCTCAATCCTGTCGGGTCTTGTTCTGGCTCAGACCCAAACAGGTACGATCAAAGTTGTGGGTGTGCCCGACAGGTTCAAGAGTGCCAACAAGAATCAGGCGGCGACTGGATTGAAGACCATCGGAGTTGGCAGTCGTATCGTCCTGGCGCCGATGATCTACAGCGGTACGGGTGGCCTGACAACCGACACCTTGAATCCAGTCTCTAGTGCTACTTGGACGTTGAAGAATCCGCTTGGCGTCACGAAGCCGATTCTGGATACGGCAGCGGGACTCAATGGCAATTACGTCTACTTCGTTCCTGATACCGTGGGAGATTGGACCGTGACAATGACCGCGACGACAGCCAAGGGAACGACGACACCAGTCTCGATAAGGGTCACCGCTTCCAAGTTTGTGGGTGAAGGAATCAGCTTGAAGTCGAACGGTGTTCCGAACGGTTGTGCTTGTCACCTCGTGGACCCGACGAACTTCACCGATTGGCAGAAGACCAATCACGCAACGGCAGTCCAGCGGGCCGTCAACACAGCAGGTGGTCACTTCAGTTTTGGCAGTTGCATGAGTTGCCATTCCGCCGGGGTCGATGGGGCTGTCGGAGTTGGAAACAATGGTTTCTTTGACATTGCGAAAACAGAAGGTTTCACCACGATTCCAGCGAATAATCCTGGAGTCTATGACACGCTCGTCGCGAAGTATCCGAAGTCAATGGCATCGGCAGGGATCATGTGCGAAAACTGCCATGGTCCTGCAGGCCAACATGCTGGCGGCGCGGGCGTATTTCCGCAAGCGGGCGACAACAAATTGGATGAAACGCTCTCAGCTGATGTTTGTGCAGTATGCCACTTCTCGAGTGATCGACATGGTATTGGCTACGCTTGGACAGGATCAGCACATGCAAACTCGACGGCCGAGGGAACTCAGGTTCAATTCACCGATCGTGCCGTTTGCGCAAAATGTCACACTGCGCAGGGGTATATCAATGAAACAATTGGCGGCAAGGCCCAACCGGTTCCCGCATCCGGCGCGTTGGTCTATCAGAATCCAATGCCCATCGGTTGCTCCACGTGTCATGATCCGCACAACGGTTCGAATGAAATGCAGCTCCGCGCCAAGACAGTGGGTGATGCCTGCATCGGTTGCCACGAGACTCGTCAGAGCACACGTGGCTTGCACACCTCGCATCAGGGCTCAATGCTGATCGGTGCGGACGCGAGTCCATTCACTCTGGACATAGTCAACGCGTATCTTCTCGCACCGTCCGGCTCAGTTCAACAGAACAACGCTGCGTACGGAATGTGGAGCGGATGGGAGTTCCCGGGTTACAACTACGAGAATTCTTCTCACAGCGGTATCAAAGAGCGTTGCGTAGCGTGTCACATGGCCAGTTCGCCATCGTTCCTTGCTGCGTCTGCTTCGAATTTCACAAAAGCGGATACCCTGATAACGAAACTCGGCGGCCATACATTCAAGGTGGCTTTTGACAACATCGTTGGAAAAGACACCACAACGATTCTCAATCCGACCGGTTGTGCAGAATGCCACGGAACGGTTACCATGGATTTTGTCGACTTGACCCAGGCCAAGACGAACAACTATCTGTCCACGTTGTATAATCTTTTGCCGAAGCGCGACACGATTGTGGCCGCAACAGCTCCAAAAGGAACGGCTATCCTCTTCACGGATACGATCGCATGGCAGAATCAGAAGAACGCGTCGGCATCAGCCAAGCGCAAACTCACTCTCACAGAGAGAGCAGCCGCCTACAACTTCCAGTTTGTGACCAACGACGGAAGCTTCGGCGTGCACAACTACAACTATGCGAAGGGTCTTCTCACTTCATCGATCGAGCAATTACAGCTCACCGCCGGTGCAGCAAGCATTGCCTCAATCAAAGACGTTCCCTCCGACAATGGCCGAAAGGTTCAGGTCGTGTGGAATGCCTTCCCGGCCGAGCAATGGAGCTACAACACTGTGATCAACTACGGTGTGTGGAGAAAAGATCCGATGTTGCCCAGCCTGAACTCCGTGAAGAAGGCAAACAGTTTCACAGAGATGATGAAGGTAACGAGTCAAGGAAGCCAGGTAGTCATGGGTGGTAGCGTGTGGTCATATGTTGGCGGCGCGCCGGCTTCGAATCTGCCACAGTACTCCTTCGTTGCTCCGACGTTGTTCGATTCGACGAAGACCTCGGGTCAGCGCTGGACAGTGTTCTACATTGCCGGCTACTCGAAGGACAACGCAGTGGCGTACTCGACGCAACCGGATAGCGGATACTCAACGGATAACATTTCACCGATCGCACCTCAGGTCGTCTCGGCTGGTTTCACGACGAACACCGTGACGATCAAGTGGAAGGCAAATTCGGAGACCGATGTCTATGAGTATGCGATCTATCGCGGGACAACAGCTTCGTTCACACCATCGTCACCGTTGGTAAAGGTCCGGGGACTTCAGTATCAGGATGTGCTGAGTCAGACCGGAGGGACGTACTACTACAAGGTATCGGCAATTGACGCCTCTGGCAATGAGAGCCCCTACACCGCGGTAAGCATCTTGACAGGGGTCGAGAACTCGGGCGGAGTGCCGACGGAGTTTGCTCTTGGTCAGAATTATCCGAATCCGTTCAACCCAACCACCGAGATCACGTTTGCGATACCAAAGCAGACGAACGTGAAGGTCGTGGTCTACAACCTGGCGGGAGCCGAGATAGCGACGCTTGTCAATCAGTCGATGTCGGCAGGCAACTACCGGGCGATGTGGAATGGTCGCACGGACGATGGACGGACAGTGGCTAGCGGAGTATACTTCTACCATCTGCAGGCGGAAGGATTCACTGCCACCAAGAAAATGACCCTGTTAAAGTAAGTCTGGATTTCTCCAAGGCGGGT